>Ga0307430_1000646_pt1 | contig 29132 bp, 25 predicted proteins | sample SalMarWE160130MG_FD_202159 | JGI IMG/M metagenome (GOLD analysis project Ga0307430, IMG submission 202159) | Salt marsh sediment microbial communities from the Plum Island Ecosystem LTER, Massachusetts, United States - WE1603-130 | ecosystem: Environmental > Aquatic > Marine > Intertidal zone >...
AGAAGCTGCACGTCGCAATCGTATCGAGTTTGGCGGCTCCAATGCCACCCAGGACGCTGAGAGCTGACCTCTCGGCATGGGCATTTTTAATTGTCGTCGATGTCCATTTCTAATTGTCGCTTGACAGTAAGGCCATTGTCGGCGCCGCGATGCGCGTTCACTTGGCTGAGAAGCCCTCTCGTGACCTCCAAATGTGCGTTCAGCCGGATGAGTTGCGATCTTCGGGCCGGTTATAAGTATAGCCGATTTTCACCGACACGCAAACCGGTTCTTCGAATGCAAAACGCCCACCGCCCTGCTTTCTTCACCTCGACCGGTGGTGGTGGGCGAAGGATGCGAGGCAGTGTCCTGAGTGAACCTGTCCTGAGTTTAGCCGAAGGGCCTGTCCTGAGTCTGTCGAAGGAGCCCCACGCACGGTTCTGAATTGGCGGCGGGGTGGGCGGCCGCCCCGCCGACCATAACTGGGCGGCGAAAGAGTCACATCCCAACGAATCCCCTAATAGCGGCTAGGATTCGTTCTCCCAGCAAGCCACATAGAGAACCTTAGTAAGGCACTTCTCCAGCTAACGCCCATAGTGTCAACCGTATGGTCTGAGATCAACACCGCGACCCTGGAAATGCAGTGTGCCTTCGACCGGTTTCCGAAACTGCGGGGGCTCACGTACAGGCTCTCCACGGGTGAGATGGCCCGTGTGATCGGCATGGACTGTCTCTTCCCGGCAACGCGCATCTTGGTAGAGACAGACGATGGAAGGAGGTGGAGCGTGGACGCTGAGGAGTTAGCACAACTGAACGCATATATCCTGTACACCCACCGCGACGGGGCAAACTACAAGTTTCCTGGCGTGGTCGTGCTGGAAGGGCTGGTCACCGAGGAACAGATCCGGCCCTACCTGCACGAGGGGCTGTACTTCATCCCTGGGGACGTAGGTCTGCCAGGCTTACATCCCACGCACTGTGAGTTCGACGGAGACCTGGATCATCCCTGGCACGAGTTGGACTCAGTCGGGCCGACAGAGGCACAACCGACCGCCGACCTGACGGCCGAGGAGTTTCTGCGACGGCTGCAAGAGGCCGCGCAGGCCGGATGGCCGGGGCAGCACGAAGACTTCGCCTGGGAGTGATCTCGTGAGTAGCTCAGCAGCCGCCAAACAACTGGCACTGCTATCGGTACAGCCGGTCTGCGAGGAAGTCGTCGTCCGGCGATGGCACAGCCAGGTTCGGCCCGACGTCGTCGTGACTGATGAGAAGTATGACCTGCCCGTGCTGAAATGGGCCGACGCCCACCCGCACGTGTACAAGATCGCAAGCGGAACCCGTTCTAAGGTCTTTGGCCGCAACAGTTGCGCCCACATCGGCTGGGCGCAGCGGAGCAAGGCGCCGGCCGCTATCTTCGAGCGGGTCAGGACGCTCTACGATGGTTTGCGCGACCCGCTCAAGGGGGGAGGCATCTTCCAGTGGCGGGCACAGTGCACCTTCGAGCATTACGAAGATAAGGGATTCACCGGCGGGGCGTTCTTCTCCGTGACGGAAACTGCAAGCGGCTACGGTGGCTCGTTGACGCTGGACTACACGCCGGCGCTGATCGACGAGGTGGCCCGACGGTTCGCAGCCTGGGTTCGCAGGCATTCCCGGCCGATGGCTGTCGTGGTCAAGAAAAAGGGCTGGAAGGGCCCGGAAGTCCACCGCTGGGACTGGGAGGAGTTATGGAATAGGGAGGGGTGAACAATGGCTGAACGACAGTCGAACTATCGCATTTGCTGCCACCTGACCAGGTCGCGCTTCCTCCACGTCGAGGACGCGCTGGACATCGGGAAGGTGCGGCTGTTTGCGGGGGAGTACAAGAGGGGCCAGGGGGCCAGTGTGATCACGGCCCACTACCTGGACGTGGCTGATGCCCGCGTGCTGTTCTCCGACCTGGCATGGGGCAAGCCGGTGGACTACGTGGAGTACAAGGAGCCTGCCCTGAGCTTGCCGAATGGGTGCAAGGGGGTTAAGCGGCGAAATGGGGTGGTTCAGGCAACATCGCTTTGTAGCCGTTCAATCAACCACAGGTTGACCAACGTTTCCGGTACAATACCACGCGCACGGGCCTGGGCCTCAACCCCCGCGTAGACTTCCGGGGCGAGTGTTACACGCCGTCTACGTTTGGCCCTGACTTCAAATTGAACCTCGTGGGTCTGATCCCAGTAGTCGGCCAGGCTGTGCGTATCCCAAAAGTCAGCGATCTCCTCCATTGTACGTGCCTTTGAGATGCTGGTGAGTTGTGTGTCATCACTTTCGTTCATACCGACATAGTATAACACAACAGCGGGAGGGAGGCAAAATCCCCCGGGCCATCCGCGCTATCTCAGACGCGCTCAATATCGCGCCGAACGACGTGCCGGCGTTGTTGTCGAGGCTCGGGAAGAAATCCGTTGGGTGGAAAGCCTGGGATATGGATTTCTGGGAGGCAGCCACCGGCCGCCTTCCTGCAAGGGAGATCGAGAATCTCGTCGTGCATCAGTCAGGCCTGGATCTCGACTGAGGCTGGTTAGTCTACAGGTGAAAGCGCCGGGTTGTGGCTCTCACAGCCCGGCGCTTTGTGGTTTGTACGCAGAATACATGAGGAGAGACTATGACTGCAAAGAAATCCAGGAAGAGAACAAGTGACAGGGGATGGTGGTGGATATTTACACTATCATCAGATGTGAGGATTACACAGGTGAGGCGACGTGGGACTTTGGCGACGGGACTGGCATCAGCATAGACGTACCGGCTATCATCCCCCGTGCCTTGTGGGAGCGCAACCAGGCGCGAATCGAGCGTAATAAAGAACTGTCTACCCGTAATTCCAAAGGCATCTACCTTCTCTATGGGCTAATACGCTGCGGTAACTGTGGACAGCGGGTATACGCGCGCCGACCAGGGAGGACAACGAAAAGGAACGGCGACGCCTACACGTACTTTTGCCGAGGAGCGGCGGCTTACCCCGACGAGCCGCACCCAAGACCATACCACCACTATGGCCCTACCCTCGATTGGGTGGTGTGGCAGCACGTTGTGGATCACGGCATTAAACGACCTGAATTGATACGGGAGCAAGTTCTGAATCGCCAGGCTGAGTTACAAGCGCAGGGAGACAACGTTGATAGCGAGATAGAACATGCAAGGCGAAAGTTGGTAGAGGTGGACAACGAGCGAGCGTTTTACCAACGGCAGACGGCGCGTGGAAAGATGACAGAAGCGGAGTTTGACCAGAGGATGGAGGAGACAGAGGACACCCGCACGTATTGGCAGTCTGAGCTTTGGCGGCTTCAGGAGTTGAGAGACGACACGGAGAAGGTGCAAGTCGGCCTGGACTATGCTACAGAATTGTTGACCAAGCTACAGACCACGCTACCTGAAATTGACATACCGCCAAAGGAATTGAAGAAGCTACCGGAAGATAAACGCAACGAGATATTGCGCCGACGACAGGAGATTATTCGAGCGTTGGTTGACTGCGTGATAGTCTACGCTGACAAACGGGTGAAAATTGTGGGACTACTGGACGGGAGCGAAGCGGCACAATTTGAGTATGGGACTTTACAAATTGACCGCTTTGCGTTATAATTTGTGTGCATTACTCTTTAGAACTAAGAGCCAGCCCCTGTAAGTTATAAGTCGTTGGTACGGAACCCCGCTATGGTGTGGGGCGTTTCTTTTGCAGGTTTGCCTGAAGAGAATGGATGAGTAAACAGCAGGCATTTCTCACCCCTGAAGGGCGCCAAAAACTGGAACAAGAGTTGAATTACCTGCATGTAGTCCGGCGTCAGGAGGTCGCCCGGCGTCTCCACCAGGCGCTGGCGGAAGGTGATATCCTGGAGAATGCGGAGTTGGAGGATGCGCGCAATGAGCAGGCCTTCGTGGAAGGACGTATTCTGACGCTAGAGAATATACTGCGCAACGCGGTCATTATCGAGGAAGAGGGGCCCCGCGAGACAGTGGGGTTGGGCAGCCGCGTCACGATCGTAGAAGGGGACGGGCCGCCGGAAACCTATCATATCGTGGGCTCGGCTGAAGCGGATCCGACGCGGGGCCTGATTTCCAACGAATCTCCTCTGGGACAGGCATTGATGGGACGAAAGGCAGGGGAAAAAGTCGTGGTCAATGCCCCTGATGGCATGCTGGTATTCGAGATTGTGGGGATTCAGTAAACGATTTCGGTGAAGTACAGCATTCCCTGCTATGGGACGCCCACGAAGAGCCCCGCGAGGTGGTCAGCGTGGGCGTTTCTGCAGCAAACGCCTGGTGAACGCAGGAGGCACTATGGAACTGACAGCACTAGAGCGACAGCGCGTAGAGAAACTGGAACGACTGCATGCCAGGGGAATCGAACCTTACCCACATCGCGCCAAGCGCACGCATACCATAGCCGAAGCGCTCACCGCTCTTGAAGCAGCCGAGGCCGCAAGTGAGGAAGGCCCTCAGGTCGCCGTCACAGGACGGTTGCGCAGCATGCGCGCGATGGGAAAAGTCACCTTTGCGCACATCGAAGACGAGAGCGGTTCTATTCAACTGTTCCTGCGCATCCAAGACGTAGGGGAAGAAGCCTACGAGATGTTTAAGCGGGACTTCGACCTGGGCGATTTCGTCGGTGCAGAGGGCACGTTGATGCGCACTCGTACCGGCGAGCGCAGTGTCCTCGTGAAGCAGGTACGTATGCTGTCCAAGGCGATCAGCCCGCTGCCGGTGATCAAGGAGAAGGAAGTGAACGGCAAGCAAGTGCGCTATACTGCTTTCTCCGATGTCGAGGAGCGGTATCGCCAGCGGTACGCTGATCTGGCCTGCAACCCCGAGGTGCGCGAGGTTTTCCGCTTGCGCGCCCACACGCTCAAAGCCCTGCGTCGTTTTCTCGACGGACATGGTTTCCTGGAGGTGGAAACCCCTGTTCTCCAGCCAGTCTACGGGGGTGCAGCGGCTCATCCCTTCGTTACCCATCACCATCAACTACACCAGGATTTATACCTGCGCATCGCATTTGAACTGTACTTGAAGAGGCTCTTGGTGGGGATGTATGAGAGGGTTTACGAAATCGGGCACGACTTCCGCAACGAGGGCGTCTCCTACAAGCATAATCCAGAGTTCACCCAACTGGAGTTCTACGCCGCCTACTGGGATTATCACGACGTGATGGTATTCTGTGAACAGATGATCGCTTACGTTGCCGAGGACGTGCTGGGCAGCCCGGTGATTCATTATCAGGGCCACGAAATTGACCTTCGCCCCCCCTGGCGGCGGGTCACGCTGCGCGACGTCGCCCTCGAGGTAACGGGCATTGACTATCTTCAGTACCTCACAGCCGAGGAACTGGCGGCCGTGATGCAGGCCAAGGGGCTGCCGACTAAGCCGGGCGCGACCTGGGGCTACTTGATTGATAAGGGACTCCTGGGAATGGTTGAGCCGACGCTGACCCAACCGACCTTCGTGATGGATTACCCTCGCGACATCTCCCCGCTGGCCAAGACCGAGCCCGACGACCCAACGCACGTCGAGCGCTTCGAGTACTTCATCGGGGGGCTGGAGATGGGCAATGCCTTTACTGAATTGAACGATCCCTTTGACCAGGAGCAGAGATTCCTGGAGATGGGACGGCTCTATGCACTTGACGATGAAGAGGCCCATCCGATGGACGAGGACTACCTGCGGGCAATGAAATACGGTATGCCACCCAACGGAGGCTTCGGATTAGGCGTGGATCGGCTGGTGATGCTTCTCACGGATAAGCCGACTATTCGTGAGGTCATTCTCTTCCCCCAATTGCGGGCCAAAGAGTGAGCGGAGATTCACCTGGCCCGGTCTTGAAATGATCTTGAAATGATCTTGAAATGATTTTGAAACAACCAGGTGCATCCATCTATTGACTGCGTGGTGAATATTGTGTATAATAACATCATAAAGAGTAGTCTACCATCGGTCGGGGCGGTCCAGGGGATTGGTGCTGAGATGGGGGCCGGTGTGGCTGTTTAACATGTCAGTATCAGCACCTTCGAGGTAATGGGACTGTGAGGTGCAGTGGTGGTTAGGAAGGCCAGGTCTCCTCTAATAGCGGTAGCAATGGCTGCCGTGCTGCTCATCAGCAGCGTGTCTGCCGCGCATCCACAATCCCCGGGCGAAGACTGTCTCTATTTCGCCGAGACTGGACACTACGTATGCGGCGACTTCCTCGAGTTCTTCGAGACACGGGGAGGGCTCGAAATCTTTGGCTACCCGCGCACGGAAGCGTTTGACGACCCCGGATTTGGGCTGCGCGTGCAGTATTTCCAGCGCGCCCGGATGGAGTTGCACCCGTCCAACCCTGCCCCCTACAAAGTGCTACTAGGGTTGCTGGTTGACGAACTAGGCCATCAGACTCCTAGGGCAGTCCCGGAACAGATCCCCCCCTCCAACAGTAGCCTCCACCACTACTTTCCCGAAACGGGTCACGTCGTCTCCTATGCGTTTCTCGATTATTTCCGCGAGATGGGAGGGCTGGACATCTTTGGCTATCCTCGCTCTGAGTTTATGTATGAGGATGGACACGTCGTACAGTACTTCCAACGGGCACGGATGGAGTGGCATCCTGAGAATTCCTCCGGCCCGCAGATCCGCTTGACCAACGTGGGAGACACCTACGTTGAGCATTTCGGTGTTCCTGAGGAGCGTCTTCAGCCGGCGATCATCAGTGACGCTGTTTCCACGGTGGCGCCGGGGCCGACGAGGTTGAATACCAGCGCTTCGGTGCGGTACGTCATCACCGGGCGGGCGGGCGGTCAGACGGTCTTTATCTACGTGACTGATCAGTGGGAGCAACCAGTCACAGGTGCGGCCGTCAGGGTGGTTGTCCATTACCAGTCAAGCGATGCGCATTATGAATGTGAGCCTACCAACGATAGCGGTTTCGCGTGGTGTAGCTTTGACATCCTTCCATCACCGCCTGGTCGGAAGGTGGTGGTTGACGTGACGGTGACGCATGGTGACTTGACAGGCACGACGCAGACTTTCTTCCTGCCGTGGTGGTAGGATCACCGGTAGGATCCAATCGGAAGTCAAGAGCCCGCTTGATAGCGGGTTTTTTTCTGGCTATTGGGGGACGATGCTAATCGTGATGGGCAGAATGACGTGGTCACTACCCGTTTCAGCCAGGACTCTCCCGGTCGCCGGATCGTACAGGCCGACCGCGATCTTCGCTGGCCCGGTGTAGGCAGCGTCGAGGAAGGCCATCGGGTGAGGGTCTGTGATGGTCTCGCCGGGAACCCAGCCAGTGGTAGGGCGGGTTCCATTGGCGGGAGGGGCATCATGCTGCGCGATGAGGCGTCCATCTTCCGATACGAGATGGGTGAACACTACGTAGTTCATCGAGCTGGTTCTCTCCAGTGCCCGCCAGTAGAGAGTAAGCGGCAGAGGCTGTGCCGTGGTGACCTCAGTAGCCGGCAGGCTATAGCCGGCCAGTTCTGCAAAATCGCTGAAACGGACATGTACCTCGCCCGAGGTGGCGGCCGCTGGCGTATCGGTCGGTGCTGGCATGGGGGTCTCGGTTGGCTCCGGCGGAGGAAGGGTGGAAACTGGTGCGCTCGTGGCCGGGGGGGTGAAAGTCGGTGCCAGGAAGCCGAGTGTGGGGCTGGGAGTGGGTGTGATGCCGGAAGTGGGAGTCTCCACACCAGCCGACAATGTGGGCGTTGGGAGTGGGGTCCCCGGGCCGTAGATGGGCAGGCGGGGTAGGATAAAAGCAGTACTGGCAAAAACAGCTGCTCCAAGGGCAACGAAGACAAAGACCATCGCCCAGGCCTGTACGATTCGGGCAGTAGCAGTTTCTCGCTCAAGCGTGAACATCGCCAGGCTCCGTTCCCGCTGGGCGGCCAACGCACGCACCACGTAGATGACGACACCGATGGCGCACGCGGCGTAGAGAACCCAGGCGTGCTCTACCAGCCATTGGAGGAGAATCGTCATAGTGCTTTCAACACCCCGCGAATGATGGTTCCCAGCCGCGGTACCAGCGTCTGTCCAGCCTCCAGCACCTCCTCGTGGGTCGTCTCTGCTGCTGGCGTGCCCTCTACTGGTAGGACGTTGCTGATGCCGGAAAGCCCCAACACCCGCGTGCCGCCGTGCCGGGCCACGATGGCCTCGGGTACGGTGGACATACCTACAGCATCCGCCCCGATCAGGCGCAGAAACCGCAAGTCGGCCGGGGTCTCGAAACTGGGGCCGGCCAGGCAGGCGTACACCCCTTCTCGCAAAGGCACGTCCGCTCTGGTGGCGACCTGCTTGGCAAGCGCCCGCAGCCGGGCGTCGTACGCCTGCGACATGTCGGGGAAGCGCGGCCCGAACTCGTCGAGGTTGGGGCCACGCAGCGGGTTCAGCCCGCCCATCCCGATCAGGTTGATGTGGTCGGTGATGAGCATCACGTCTCCCGCCTGGAACTCCGGGTTGAGGCCGCCAGCCGCGTTGGTGACGATCAAAATTTCAATCCCCAGGATCTGCATCACACGCACAGGGAAGGTGACCTCGGCCATTGGATAACCCTCGTAGTAGTGAGCCCGTCCTTGCATCACCACCACGGTCTGCCCTTCCAGCCGTCCGACGATCAGCCGGCCAATGTGCCCTTCGACGGTTGCGACGGGGAAATGAGGGATTTCGCCATAGGGTATCGCAGCGCCATCCTCGACGGCGTCAGCCAGCGGGTTAAGACCAGAGCCAAGAATCAGGCCGATCTTTGGTTGAAGCTGGGTCCGCCTTCGTATCGTCGCAGCAGCGGCCTCGAAGTGCGACCGCGGGAAAAACTCGGGCATAAACGTCCCCCCTCCATAGTCTAAATCGTGTCCAGCAATTGCTGTTTCTTTTCCTCGAACTCCGCGTTAGTTATCACGCCCTCCTGACGCAATTTATCCAGTTCGGCAATCAGTTTGGGGACATCACCGGCACTTGGCGCTTCCGTGCTCAGTACGCGCGCCCCCCCCTCCTCAAAAACATCCAGGCTGCCAAGTGATCCCTTCTGCTCAAGCAGTTCTTTCTTGAACCCGACGGGATCGGCGATGTGACGGAAGACGTCAATGCCGCTTTCGGAACCGCTGATGATTTCGACATCGCCGAACCTGAGCAGGCAGCCCAGTGCTGATTGCTCCATCATGATGTCATTGACTTTCTCCAGCAAGGTATCCGACACCCGCTTACTGAACGTCCCTGTGACCTGGATGATGCGCCGATTGGTGACGACGTATTGCTTGTTCCACCACGCCGAGAGGCGGAGTGTAAGGTGACCGATGGGCACGACCAGCAACAGGAGGCCCAACCACGTCCAGGGCGGAGAGAAGATGATCCCCAGCACCGAAAGCCCAATGATGACGATGCTGGCCGCGGCGTCAACCAGAATTGTGGCCAACAACGTGATCCAGTGGTCACGGGCGATTCGCACGATATGTTCGTTGCGTGTCAGTAGTTCCCTGATGTAACTCATTTGCGCCTCCTCACGCGGATTGCCCCTCGGCTATGCTCGGGGCAGGCCCGGCGGTTACGCTCGCGGATGGGCCTTGTCGTAAGCCTCTCGCTTGCGCCGGGTGGAAATCTCAGTGTAGACCTGAGTGCTGGAGATGTTGGCGTGGCCTAGCAGTTGCTGAACTTCGCGCAGCCCTGCCCCGCCATCCAGCATGTGGGTGGCAAAAGAATGACGAAGCGTGTGAGGGGTGACCCGGCGTTCGATACCGGCGGCTGCGGCATATTCCTTGACGATCAACCAAAGCCCCTGTCGGGTCAAAGGTCGCCCCCGGTGATTGACAAACAACGCCGTTTCGTCTTGCCCCTGTAGCAACCTGGTGCGGCCGTTCTCAAGGTAAGCCATGATCGCTTTCCGGGCGCGCTCATACAGTGGCAGGATGCGCTCTTTGTTCCCTTTGCCCAGGCAGCGCACTGTTCCGGTCTCCAGATCTACTGCGTTCACCTCAAGCCCGATGACCTCGCTGGCCCGCATACCGGTGGCGTACATCAGCTCAAGCAAAGCCCGATCCCGCGATGCTTTGGATGTGTTGGACTTGGCTGGTTCTGCCAGCAGGCGAGCCACCTCCCCTGGACTAAGGGGATGAGGGAGATGCTTGCCCACTGGAGGCGAATTCACTGCAGCGGTGGGGGTGTCCCGCAGCGCTCCGTCGGCAACCAGGAAATGGAAGAACGACTTAGCAGCCGCAACCTTGCGGGCTACTGTCGAAGAGGCATATCCACGTTCCTTCAGGTATAGGATGTAGTTCAGGACATGTGCCCGGTCCACGTCTTGCCAGGAAGAAATGCCCTCACCTGCCAGGTAGGTCAGGAACTGGGTTAGATCGTTGCGGTAGGCTGCGGCAGTGTGGTCTGAGTAACCTTTCTCTACCGCCACAAAGTGGAGGAACTCCTCAACCTGTGTCTGCATCACATGTTCCTTTACGCCACGCCCATTTCCTAGTTTATTATAGCATACTTTGCATAAACTCAAAAATGCAAGTCCTCCGAAGGTGGCGCAGCAGATTTGACGAACGCTCTGCTTGTGCTATCATACTCAGCGCTCATAAAAGAATAACTTCCCGATTTCGTAGGGCAGGTTGGCCGCGACTTTGACAGAGGCGGTGGGACACCGATGGGCCATAGTCAGCACCGGGTCGTGTTAGGGAAAACGAAAGAGCGGCCTACCTGCCGTTTCTGGCATTGTCATTCCACCACGGGGCAAGCATGGTATGAAGCAGAGTCGAGTGAAGGCCATTGTTAAGGGAGCTGTTTACACTCCCGACGAGGTTATCGCACCGGGCGTGGTGCTCATGAGGGGAAACACCATCACCGCCGTAGGGCCGGCTGACACAACGTTTGTGCCGCTCGACGTCGAACTCATCGAGGCGGATGGTATGGCTGTCGTGCCTGGCCTGATTGACGTGCACGTCCACGGGCTGATGGGCTACGATGGAATGGGCCCTGGCCTAGCCTGCGTCATCCGTGCCCTGCCAGCCTTCGGTGTCACCGCTTTTGCCTCCACGACGTTTACGTTACCCCGCAGCGAGACCCTCGCTGGTCTGGAAGCGGTGGCCGAAGTTCTGGATACGCCGCCGCTGGGTGCTCAATGTTTGGGGATCCACCTGGAGGGGCCGTTCCTGTCCCCGGCCTGGCCCGGAATGGCCACCCCCGACTGGTTTGAGCCGCTGACGTGGGAGGGGTTTCAGGCAGTTCAACGAGCGGCCAGGGGCCGTGTCCGTATGCTCACCTTTGCCCCAGAGGTGGGCGAGGCGATGACCTGCATCCCGCGCTTGGTTGAGGCGGGCGTCATTCCCGTCATCGGCCATTCCGATGCGACCTTTGAGCAGGTGGCCCAGGCAGTGCAATTGGGGCTTTCACATGCTACTCATACCTTCAACGCCATGCGTCCATTTCACCACCGTGAGCCTGGCGTTGTCGGGGCAGTGATGTATTTCAACGAAATCGTGGCCGAACTGATCGCCGATGGCGTGCATGTTCATCCGGCGGCGATGGCGATTCTGCTACGGATCAAGGGATTGGAGCGTGTGGCGTTGGTGAGCGATGCTGCCCCACTGGCGGGGCTGCCCGATGGCGAATACGAGTGGGGGCATAAGCACGTCTTTGTCCGGGATGGCTCCTGCCGCTTGGCAGACGGCACCATCTCCGGGGCGCACGCGCTGTTGGATACCGGCGTGCGCAACCTGGTCAACCTGGTAGGGCTGCCACTGGAGCAGGCGCTGGTACCAGCCACCCGTGTCCCGGCCGACGTGCTGGGTCTGCGCAAGGGCCGCCTGGCACCCGGCTACGATGCCGACGTCGTGTTGCTGGACGAAGCACTCCGGCCGGCTCTGACCATCGTCGGTGGGGAGGAAGTGTTCCGGCGACATGGTCTACTTATTCACGGCCGTGCGTCATCCTCGAGCCACCCGGCGGCGTAGAAGGCCAGGTATTCGGTCACGTTCTCTGCCCATAGCCTGTTTTCGTGGCCGCCGGAGTGCACGACGAACTCGTTGGAGATGCCCTGCTCGTCCAATGCCTCGTGCAGCGCCTGGGTGCCTCCCCGTGCCCAGTCCGCATCGCCCGCATCCAGGTAGATGCGCAAGGCTGCCACGCCGGGCTCCCTCAGAAGATAAAACGGGTCGTAAGGTGGTGGGGCCAGGTTGACCGAGAGGGCCGGGCTGTGCGCCCCCACCGTTGCAAAGAGGTGGGGGTGGAGGAAGGCGATCTCCAGCGCCCAGACCCCGCCCCGCGATACGCCACCGATGGCCCGCCCTTCTTGCCCGGCCCAGGTGCGGTCGGTCCCGTCCACGTGGGGGATCAGGTCGTTGACGATCTGGCCTGCGAAGGAGTGATCGCCGCCACTGGTGTTGACGTACAGTCTTTCGGACCCCCCTGGCAGGACGATGATGAGTGGGGGCAGCGTCCCGGCGGCGATGCCAGCGTCGGCGGCCTCGTCGGCCCCCAGGCTGTCCCAGTGAGCCTCATCGTAGGGCCAGCCGTGGAGCAGGTAGAGCACCGGGTAGCGCCGGCTGGTCTGGTCGTAGCAGGGCGGCAGGTAGATGCGATAGGGCTGCTCATCCCCGGTCGTCTGGCTGAAGTAGGTGTGCTGCTCCACCCGGCCCGTGGTCTCAGTGCAGGCTGGCGTTGGGGTAGGGGTGGGAGTGGGCGTGGGTGTGGGTGTGAGAGTGGGTGTGGGTGTGAGAGTGGGTGTGGGTGTGGGTGTGGGTGTGGGCGTGGGTGTGGAAGTGGGGGATGGGGTGGGAGTAAAAGTGGGTGTGGGTGTGGGTGTGGGGTGGGGCGGTTCCGGCATGGGCTGCACCAGTATCCACAGCGCGAAAAGCGTCGCCAGCGCGGCCACCGCCAGCCCACCCAGCGGCCAGGCACTGCGCCTCATTTACTCATTCCTCGTCCACTCCCCTACTTCTCTACTCCGAGTCTCTTCCGCGTATAGGGAATCAGCCCCCCGGCCTCAAAGATACCCATCACCGCCTCTGGCAGCGGCGGAAAGGTGAAGGTGCCTCTGGCGCTGCGAATCTCCCCCGCCTGCAGGTCCACCTCGACCTCATCGCCGCTCTCCAGCGCGCCCACCGCCTCCGGACAGGTGATGGCCGGGAGGGCGTTGTTGATACAGTTGCGGTAGTAGATGCGAGCGAATGACCTGGCGATGATGGCTCCTACTCCCTTCGTCACCAGGCAGGTCACCGCCTGCTCGCGGGAACTGCCGCAGCCAAAGTTCTTGCCCGCCACGATCACGTCGCCCGGCTGCACCCGGGAGCGAAACTCCGGGTCCAGATCCTCCAGTGCGTGCTCTCCCATCTCCGCCGGGTCGCTCACGGTGTAGGTGTACTTGCCAGGGAAGATAACGTCGGTGTTGACGTCGTCGCCGTATTTCCAGACTTTGCCTTTGATGCTCACGTTCGTCTACCTCCTGCTATGAAGAGGGTAGCAACACAGTTGGTTCTTCATCAACCGGTAACTCAGCGCGCCCAGCCTTTTCAAGGCAAAAAAGATACTCAATCACACTATCTGCTTTATAGACGCGATTCTCTCGATCTATATCTGCGCGGAAGCGAGCATGCTTCTGTTTTCTCAGTTCTACGCTGCCATATTTCTCCATCGTTCTCAAGATGTCTGCTTCTTGCATCAAGCCTTCATTGTTGTAGCTAAGGAAGACGTGCTGTGCTGGGGTACGGCGGATAAGGTCTTCCAGAGCTGACAGTGTTTCTCTCTTGATACAGAAGTCTGACTTCTGTGCGCGGTATTCCCTCAACCCAGTGACCCCGCGGAGTTTCGGATCATCGTATCGGGCTATGGTTTCCAGTACGTGATAGTTTGTGCAATACTGTCTCTGATTGTAGGGGGGATCCATATAGATCATATCGTACTGCAGGCGATCTACCAACTGGCTTCCATCGGCATTGTACACATCGTGTCGTTGAATGCTGGAGACCACTTTAAGCCTTTTAAGTTCTAGAGGCTTACAAGCACTCTTCTTGATATGCTTCAAGAAGGCACCATACACAGAGGCAGTATTAGCCACCTTGTCAATTGCCTCAATGAGGCTTGCCAGCAGATAATAGTATTCATCTTGAGATATCTGCCTGCATCCGTACCAGTCTTCGATTTGAAGACGTATCGCATCACACTTCTTCCCATTCTCATTGATGAAATACTGACGGCGGTACCGCGAGCTTGCAGTCCCACCGGGGCAGTAGTTCCTATAAACAAAACCTTCTACCCCCTCCAATTCATTCAGATAGTTTAGAACGGTATCCACGTTGTCATACATTAACAAATCCTCTGGATTGGGCAAGCTATCTACTATACTTGAAAACCGAGGTTGATCGTTGAGGCCGACATATACTCGGTTAAGACAATAGCTGTAGTGCTGTATGTCGTTGGCAATGATTCTGAAGCCAAGCTTCTTGAAATGGCGACCAACAGCACCGGTTCCAGCGAAAATGTCGAACAGGGTTAGATTAGTTGAACCGACAAAGTCGAGGATATTCCTTTCCAAGAAGGGAAGCAAGGAATATTTACTGCCAATATAGTTCACGTGGGCGGCTCCCTTTAGAAGAATCCTGCGGCTCTGAACGCCGTCTAATATGCTACTCTACAGAATCGAACCCCGCCGCCTACTCGTTCCCTCACACACTCTATGTACTCGAGAGGACGAGCAACGCCGGTATCATTGAACCTATGGAATGATTCCACTACCTTGCTTGCGAGCGGCTGATTCTTCAGATTACGGCACAGCAGCACGGGTTGAGTATTATGTGTGTTCGCACCTGGAACAAATCTCTTCGTCCAGTCAATGTACCGTTCAAGTTGTCCCACCGTTGTATCCATTGGAGGGTCTTTCTTCAGCTCAATGAGCCGAAATCGTCTATCGGCGCCTTCTCCGTTAATAGCGAACAGATCAATCTTCTGCATACCCAGACCACAAGCCACTTCGTTGCCTACCCACGAGAGAGTTCCTGTTGGTCCGAATATAATTTCAGTATCAGGAAGACGTCCATACCCTTGAGTTAGATAAGCTTGAATATGAGACTCTGAGCCCGAAGCTAGCCGAAGCTTCTCAAGGGGATTGTCGGGTGGAGTGATGTGGTGCTTGTTCTCAGGTGCGTACTCTAAGAGCGCACCGGGAGCGATTGTGACCTTGCTCTTCTCTGGGTCCCACGTAAAGTGCACATCGTCGAGAGGTACAAGGGGTCCTCTGCCTGCTTGCTCGTTGCGCTGGCGGATGAGTTCAAATAAGAAATCATCTTCCCAGGGGAAGATCATTGTACAACCACGCTCACCCTTCAGTTTTCGATATACGAGAGACCATAGACAGCGATCAGGCTCTCTGAGATACCGGTCAAGGGAATCCCATTCACTGATGCCCAGTGGGTAGGTATCATCAGACACCACTCGCACGCGGTATATCAGCCGCCGGCCCAGTCTGTCTTGCAAGTACGTTGGGTTGACGGGATCCCACCAAACTCCCTGATTATCTGGGTCGATAAGAAAAGGACCGTAGAACCCCTGTCTCAGCAAGTAGAAATAGGCACGATGCCCTGGACGCACTCGTGCAATATCCGCATACAATCCAATGTGTCGTGCTTTGCTAGGGCCTGCGGTTGTCCCGGCAAACTGGTACTCCAGGTGTACAGGAAAAGTCTTTTCGTCAACTATGAATACGTGTGCCATTGGTCTAGGCATCTTCGTCCCCCGTCACGCGTTTCGCCTCTTGCCTTATCCACCCAACAAGTCTTTGGAGTGTACAATTTCCCCCGCCACCGCGCTCGCTGCCACGACGAGCGGGCTGGCCAGGTAGACCTCGCTCTCCTTGGTGCCCATCCGCCCGCGGAAGTTGCGGTTGGCGGTACTGATGCAGACCTCTCCCTCGGCGGGGATGCCCATGTGGTTGCCCATGCACGGCCCGCAGCCGGGGCTCTCAATCACCGCGCCCGCCTCGACGAAGGTGCGCAGGTAGCCCGCATCGAGCGCCGCCAGGTACACTTCCGACGAGGCCGGGATGACGATCAGCCGCACGCCCAGCGCCACCTTGCGCCCCTCCAATACCCGCGCCGCCATGCCCAGGTCAGAGAGCCGCCCGTTGGTGCAGGTGCCCAGGAAGGCCTGGTCAATCCGCGTCCCCGCCACCTCCCGCACCGGGACGACGTTGTCCACTGTATGCGGCCTGGCGACCACCGGTCCAATCGTTTCCGCATCGTACTCGACCACGCGGGCGTACTCCGCATCGGGGTCGGGGTAGACCGGTTTGTAGGGCCGCTGTGCCCGGTCCTCCAGCCAGGCGAAGGTCACCTCGTCGGGCGGGATGTACCCGTTCTTGGCCCCCATCTCCGCCATCAGGTTGGGGATGACCATGCGGCTCTCCATGTCCAGCACCGCTATCCCTTCCCCGTGCCACTCGACCGACTGGTAGAGACCGCCGTCGGCTCCCAGGTCTCCGACGACGTGCAGCGCCAGGTCTTTGGAGGTGACCCCCTCGCGCAGCCGTCCGTGGACGACGATCTTGAGGCTCTCCGGCACGCGCAGCCAGATGCGGGCCGTCGCCATAATCGCTGCCATCTCGCTGCGCCCGATGCCGGCCGCGAAGGCCCCGAACGCCCCGGCTGTAGGAGTGTGCGAATCGGAGCCGACGATGAGCGCGCCCGGCAACGCGAATCCTTCTTCGGCCAGCACCTGGTGGCAGACCCCGCGCCCCACATCGTAGAAGTGTGCGATCCCTTGTTCCGCCACGAACTGGCGGATGACTTTGTGGTTCTGCGCGTGCTTCGTCGTGGGGGCCGGGCAGGCGTGGTCGAGCACTACCACGTGGATGTCGGGCCGCGCCACGCGCGTTACCCCGATCTTGCGGAAAATCCCCGAGATGGGGGCGGTGTTGTCGTGGCTAAGCGCCGCATCGGGTGTGACCTCGACGATCTGCCCGGGCACAACTTCGGCCCGGCCAGCCTTTTGCGCCAGGTTCTTCTCGGCAAATGTGTGACCCATAGCGGCCTCCTCTGCAAATTTGACGTGCAGACGTAATGAAGCCATATTGTACTCCATCGGCCTCCGGCTGGCAAGCAGTGGCCGGCCGGGGGCTGCGAGCATGATTTGCGAACCATTTCTGGCGTGCACGTATAGTTGATCTACTACGAAATCCCGGCCGGGGTTTTCGAGGGGCTCGGGACAGGGGGCTCCACGAAACCGGAACTGGCCCCATCCTGGTGCTATTGCAGTGGAGCGGGTCCAGCAACCGGTTGCAGAGCCGCTTCGACCTCGTTCAGCAACTCCTCGATGGAGAAAGGTTTGGGGAGGAAGCTGTTCGCTCCCAGAGCAATGAGGCGCTTGCGTTCCTGCTCCGCATCCGCCACGTGAGCCGACATCGCGACGATGGGGATAGCCTGCGTCACAGCATCTCGCTTCAAATGGGTCAAAGCCTCGTACCCATCCATTCCCGGCAGGCGCAGGTCCAGCAGGATCAGGTTGGGCCGATAGCGACGGGCCATCGCCAATGCCTCGTAGCCATTGCCAGCCACCAGAGGGGTAAAGCCGATTTGGTGCATCGCCACCGAGAGCAGACCTACCGTATCCGCATCGTCCTCGACGACGAGCACGTGGCCTTGCCAGGTCAGAGCCTTCTCGACGCTTCGCAGCAGGTCTTCGCTGTCCACGGGTTTGGTCAGATAATCCACGGCTCCCAGGCTTCGAGCAGTCCCGTCGTCGGACACGATGGTCAGCACGATGACGGGTATGTCGGCCGTGGTAGCATTCTCCTTCAAAGCACGAAGCACAGCCGTCCCCTCCACATCGGGGAGAATAAGATCTAGAACGATGAGATCGGGCCGCTTCTCCTCGGCCCAGGCCACGACGGAACGTCCACTCCCCAGGACGCACACCCGATATCCGTTGTCCTCCAGTTGCATCTTGACCAGGTTAGCGACGTCCCGGTCGTCGTCTACGACCAGGATCGTCCGCGTGCGGGCCATCAAACGTGGCGGAATCCGGTGAACTTGATCTTCCTCCTCCGCCTGGACGGCCACGGGTAGAATAAAGGTGAACGTGCTTCCCTTACCCTGTTCACTCTCGACCCATACCCGTCCGCCGTGCATCTCCACAAACATCTTGACGATGGAAAGCCCCAGGCCACTCCCACCGGCCTCCTGCACCAGGGGATGATCGGCCCGATAGAACCGTTCAAAGATGTGCCCCAGATCTTCAGGAGCGATGCCAATGCCTGTGTCTCGCACGTCCACCCGCACAGCCCCTTCCACAGCGTAGGCCCGGATTTCGATCTTCTTCCCCTCGGGAGTATAGCGGATAGCATTACCCACCAGATTGGTGAGCACCTGGTTGAGCCGGTCTCGGTCGCCCATCACGTTGGGCAGACCTGCGACCACCTCATAGGTGAGGGACTGATGCTTGGCCTCGGCCTGACCCGCCAGCGCGTTGACTACATCGGAGATCACCTCACCAATTTGCGTGGGTCGGGGCTCGAAGCGAACCCGACCGGTCTCCACCCGCGAGATGTCCAGCAAGTCGTTGATCAACGCAGTCAGCCGCTCCGCATTGCTCTTGATGATCTTCAGGAATCGTTTTTGCTTGTCGTTGATGGGGCCAACCGCTTCCGCGTGGAGGAGGTCGGTGTATCCCTGGATGGCAGTCATAGGTGTGCGAAGTTCATGAGAGACATTGGAGACGAACTCGCTCTTCGCCCGATCCACCTCTACTTCTTTGGTAACGTCCCGGAGGACAGTAACCACTCCCAGGAAATTGCCCCGCTGGGTCAGAACGGGGGACAGGTGTGCGTGGACGACACGGCTATCTGCCTCCAGGATCATCTTGAAGACCTTGTGCACGTCCGAGGCAGTAGCACCCAGCAGTGCCTCCATGGCAGCGACTGCCTCCTCCCTGCCTTGAGCGTCGAAGGCGGAAAAGAGGGCATGAAAGTCCTGGCCGACCGATTGCTCGCCAGTCGTGTCTAGGATGTGTTCTGCCGCGGGATTGACCAGGATCGTCTGCCCCTCAGCGTTGTTCACGACAACGCCGTCGGCGATGGAGGTAAGGATTGCCTGGCTCTTGGTGCCTTCCTCCTGCTGATGACGGAGCATCTGGCCCAGTTCCTGAGCCTGCTGGGTGATGAGGCGGTAAACTTCGGCGTTGCCGATAGCCGTGGCAATCTGGCTGAGAACGGCGCGAAAGAGCCGGACGTGAGTAGGAGCAAAAGCCCCCAGGCGATGGCTGGCTACGGCCAGGAGACCCATGAACGCCCCATTAGCGACCAGCGGAGCCGCCATCAAGGAGTGTGTGTTGGGGCCAGCCAGCGTTTCTACCCATGCCTCTGTCCGCTCTGTCTGCAGATCGTCCAGGGCCAGCAGCGCATCAGCCTGTCCCAACTGCCACGCTGAGGGAACCACTGCCAGAGGAATTCCTTCACGATTCCAGTTGATCGTCGTCTCAGGTACGACCTTCCCGGCCTCACCGTCCACCAGAAAGACCGCTCCCATCTCTGCGGTGATCGCTGTCACCACTTCAGCCAAGGTCCTATGGAGCATCCGGTCCAGGTCCAGGCTCGCGGTCAGTTCCCGGGTGATCTCGTAGAGGGTCTCCAACTGGGATTTCTCAGCGGTCAGTCGCTCCACCTCGCCAGCGAAACAGTGGGCCAGGGCTGCCTCCAGGACATTGAGGCGACCGAGGTGACCGTTAGCCCACCCCGTACCCTCTTCTGCTGGTAGCAGGTCTCGCGTGGCCTGGGAGAGACCTTCGGTGATAGAAAGTAGCTCGGAGGGGGTAGCCCCGCGTTCCCTCATCTCTCGATCAGCCCATTGCCGGGCCCTTTCCACCAGCGCCTCGGCCTGGTCTGCCAGCAGAGCCTCAACAAGGGGGTGCCAGCAGGAGAGGCGTTCGTCTGCAGGAAGGGCAACATAGGCTGGCAGTTCCTGAACCACTGCTAACCACCGTGCCTCGACCTCTGCTCCATGCTGACGTAACCACGCGCTGAAATCCCAGCCCATACCACTCCTCGCGCTTGAGCCGGTGTGGACACCAGTTTGCGCGTAAACATTATATCCCAGCCACGGGGCAAGCGGGTTACAGATCTGTTACGGTTGGGTGACAGGCCTGTTCCCCCTCAATAATCACATGCACTCATCCCACGTCCCCGCTGGCGACATCCTCTTCGCCTTCTGGCGCATTCATGTTCTCACTTCTGGGACGTCGTAGCAGTCGCCTGTACCGCTGGCGCAACTGGTGGGGTGTCAGCTGCTTGCTGCCATCAAAGTAGGCCACGGCCACCCGGCCTATCGCCCACGTGCCTAGTCCGGTTACGGCGGATCCGATCAGCCACCCCGGCCCCGGCACGAGCTTGCCCAGTTCGGCGGCCAGGTAGCGCAGCGCAACGGAGCCCGCGATGGTGGACAGCAACTCGCGCGCGTGGCGCACGCTCAGCGATTCACCATATATAGCGGCGATGCGCAGCACCAGGCGCACCTGTGAGGCCAGCAGCAGGGGGATGTCGAGCCCGGGGATCGGTTCGGCGGCGATGATCGCGTTGAGCACGGCCGCGTTGCCAATGATCCTGCGGCTGAGTTGACGGCGGTAGGGGGGCAACGCACGCCCCATCGCCACCACCACCCACGGGTGAGATTCGACAATCGCCGGGATGAGCCGTTCCGCCACCCCGGCCCCAGTCTTGGCTGAGATCGGAATCACCGTCGTCTCCAGTTTTCGCTCGATGTCATCCAGCACTGCGGAAAGGTCGCGCTTGATCAGGTCAATCTTGTTCAGCGCGACGACCAGTGGTACATGGGCTCCCCGCAGCGACTCATAGAGATCGTAGTCCGATTGATGCAGTCCCGCCGCTCCATCCAGCACCAGCACCACCAGGTCGGCCTCTTCGGCAGCGGCCCGGGCGATGGTCGCCCGGTCCACTCCGCCCACCTCCCCGAAGCCTGGCGTATCAACCAGGACAAAGGGGCCGACATTCTCCGTCACAAGCTCCTTGGTCGTGCCGGGCACAGCCTTGACGGCCGAGACCTTGCGCCCCTTGATCAGATTGAAGAGAGTGGACTTGCCCGAGTTGACCGGCCCGACGATGGCAAGGCGGGCGTGAGCCTCCTCCTCCACATCAAGCGAGAGCCGATCCCAATCTAGCGCCTGGAACAATTTACGGACATCGGCCAGCCGGGTTGGAAGTGATGGCATCGTGAGTGTTGCCTCCTCTGTGGCTTGGAGCCAAGTCTAACACAGGAGGCCCGGTAAGGCAACCGAAGACCAACACACGTCCAATAGATCGAGCACAAGTCATTTGACTTTTGCCGTAAGCCGGGTTTGGCATATAATATAAACATGACCCCGAGGAGGAGCAGCAGATGATCAGTAAGCAGGCAGATGGACTGGGATTGACGGAACTTCACTGTAAGAACTGCGGCGCACCAATCAAGGAAGATGACATCAACCTAGACCTGGCCATGGCCAGGTGTTCCTACTGCGGAGCCGTGTTCGGCGTGAAGGGCCTGCCCCTCCAGGAAGACCAAGAGGCACCCTTGCGCTACGAGCGCCCCAGCGTGCCGATGCCCAAGGGGATTGAGATGGCCGACGTCGGTAACGTCTTGCGAATCAGCCGCCGCTGGCTCCACTGGTCACCCATATTCCTGCTCGCGATATTCTGGTGCATAGGGTGGGACGCAGCCTTGCTCGTGTTCATTTTCTTCGGTGGCGGTACGCTGATCGCCCTGCCCTACATTGTCATAGGAATCGGCGCGACCTGCGGCATGCTGGTAGCAGTCTCGAACAGCACCACTGTCCAGGTAGGAAAGGGCTTATTGAAAATCTGGCACCATCCCTTCTGGTTCGGCGAAAAGCGTCTGCAGGCCACGGACATCGAGCAGATCTACTGCAAGGAAAACGTGCTCCGCACCAGCAGTGGCGAGAGCCAGAGTTACGAGGTATACGCAGTTCTGCGCCAGGGAGGGAAGGAGAGATTGTTGAGTGGCCTGGTCGAACCAGAGCAGGCGCTCTACATTGAGCAAGAACTGGAACGGTTCCTCGGTATCCAGAACAGGCCGGTGCGCGGAGAAATCCCGTGCTGAAAGAACGTTCAACCAGGCTGCCATCGAAACGGGAGAAAGTAAGATGACGGACAAGTTGCAGAAAGCAATCGCTCTTATCAAATCAGGCGACCAGCAAAAAGGGACGGATCTCTTGAATGAGATACTGAGAGCTCAGCCCAATAATGAGTCAGCCTGGTTATGGATGTCGGGCGTTGTACCTGACGACGAACAACGCCTCTATTGCTTGCACAAAGTGTTGACAATCAATCCTGACAATCAAGCAGCCAAGAAGGGACTGGCGAGCATACAGCGTGATCGGAAAACCGAACCGGTTGAGCCGTCTAGCCAACCCGCCTCTTCGTATCTTGAGGCTCAGTCAAGGCCAGCATACGTACCTTCACCTGTTACTGAACCCGCCGCGATAGCACAACAAGATCGTCCTGGGGATGCACTGGAATTGACGGAACTTCACTGTAAGAACTGCGGCGCACCAATCAAGGAAGATGACATCAACCTAGATCTGGCCATGGCCAGGTGTTCCTACTGCGGAGCCGTGTTTAGCGTGAAGGGCCTGCCCCTCCAGGAAGACCGTGAGGCACCCTTGCGCTACGAGCGCCCCAGCGTGCCGATGCCCAAGGGGATTGAGATGGCCAACGTCGGTAATGTCTTGCGAATCAGCCGCCGCTGGTTCCGCTGGCTACACATATTTCTGCTGCTCTGGTGCCTGGGCTGGGACGGATTCTTGATCGTGTGGCACGGCATGGCCATCGCTTCCGGCATGTGGCCCATGTTGCTGTTTGCCCTGCTCCACACTGCCGTGGGGATTGCCATGACTTACTACGTGCTGGCAGGGTTCTTGAATCGCACCACCGTTCAGGTAGGGAAGGGTATGTTCGAAGTCTGGCACCATCCCTTGCCCTGGTTCGGCGAAAAGCATCTGCAGGCCACGGACATCAAGCAGATCTACTGCAAGGAAAACATACGCCGCAGCAGCGATGGCGTGAGCAAGAGCTACGAGGTATACGCAGTTCTACGCCACGGAGGGAAGGAGAAGTTGTTGAGCGGCCTGATCGAACCAGAGCAGGCGCTCTACATTGAGCAAGAACTGGAACGGTTCCTCGGTATCCAGAACAGGCCGGTGCGCGGAGAAATCCCGTGCTGAAAGAACGTTCAACCAAGCTGCCGTCGAAACCGAGTGGCCACTTCCACTATATAGTCTTCCCCTTGAACTGGCTCATGTACAAATTGTGATAGAACCCGCGTTGGGCCAGCAGTTCATCGTGGGTGCCGCGCTCGATGATGCGGCCCTCGTTGATGACCAGAATCTTGTCGGCGCTGCGGATGGTGCTCAACCGGTGCGCGATGACAAAACTGGTGCGCCCTCCCATCAACCGCAGCAGGGCCTCCTGGATGTGAACTTCGGTGCGAGTGTCTACACTGCTCGTAGCCTCGTCCAGGATGAGAATGCCCGGGTCGGCCAGGATGGCGCGGGCGATGGCTAACAACTGCCGCTGCCCCTGGCTCAAGTTGCTGCCACGCTCCGAGAGTGCGGTGTCGTACCCCTGGGGGAGGCGGCGGATAAACTGGTCAGCGTTCGCCAGTTTGGCCGCCGCGATGCACTCTTCGTCGGTGGCGTCGAGCCGGCCATAGCGGATGTTTTCCATCACCGACTCTGAGAAGAGGAAGGTGTCTTGGAGTACGATCCCCAGTTGGCGGCGCAAACTCGCCTTCTGCACCCGGCGGATGTCCCGCCCATCAATGTGGATACCGCCTCCATCAATGTCGTAGAAGCGTGTGAGCAGGTTGACGATGGTGGTCTTGCCCGCGCCCGTCGGCCCGACCAGGGCAATTGTCTGTCCAGGCTGCGCTTGCAGGCTCACATCCTTGATGACGGGTACGCCGGGCACATAACTAAAGTCAACGTGATCCAAGACGACCTCGCCAGCGATGTCGTCCAACGCGACGGCATTCGGCACATCAGTCAGTTCTGGCTCTTGGTCAATGATCTCAAAGACACGCTCGGCACCGGCCAACGCGGTCTGGATCTGGTTGTAGAGATTCCCCAACTGGCGCAGTGGTGCGGCGAAATTGCGTGAGTAGTTGTAAAAGGCAGCGATAGTGCCGACGCTGGCCAGCCCCTGGAGTGTCATCCAGCCGCCCAGGCCGGCGACCACGCCGATGTTCGCGTTGCTCAGGATACCCATCAGCGGCGGGACCAACAGGGCATAGGTTTGCGCCCGGGTACCGACGGCGCGCACGGTCTCGTTGGCCTCGTCAAAAGCGGCCAGAGTGGTGGCCTCCTGCCCAAAGGCCAGGGTGACGCGCTGGCCACTGAACATTTCCTCCAGTTGACCGTTCAACTGGCCCACCCTCATCTGCAAGACGCGGAAGCCTTTGCGGGTGCGCTTTCCCACAAAACCCACCAGCCCGACCATCAGCGGGAGGACGAGCATAGATCCCAGGGCCAGCCAGAAGTTGAGCGCAAACATCATGACCATGATACCGGCCAGGGTGAGCAGGCCGATAAATAATTGGATCACGTTCTGGGAGAGCACACGGCTGATGACGTCCATGTCGTTGGTGAGGCGGCTCATCAATTCACCGTGAGGATGTCGGTCGAAGAAACTGAGCGAGAGTGTCTGTAAGTGCTCGAAGAGATCGCGGCGCAGGGCGCGCATCGCTTTCTGGGATGCCGTCGCTATGATTGCATTCTGGTCAATTTGGGCCAGCCAGGCGCCCAGGTAGACGCCCAGCATCAGCAAAACAATGCGCAGCAGCCCACCCACATCGCCGGTAGCGATGAACTTGTCAATGGCAACGCCCATAAGAAAAGGCCCTATCAAGCCCAGTACCGTGCTCACTACCACGAGGAGTAACACTCCTACAAGCGCCCATGTGTAAGGCTGCAAGTAGACGGCTAGCCGGCCCAAGGTTCCGCGCACATCGCGGGCCTTTTCGATTCTCGCGCCTCTTACCCTTCCGCCGGGGCCTGGCATACCAGTTGCTTGTTGTTTAGCCATTGTACGATTTACACCGCGTTGTTTCCCAACTGCGATTCATAGATCTCCCGATAGATGGGACTGGACGCCATCAACTCTGCATGTGTTCCCGTGGCGGCAATTTGTCCCTGGTCCAGCACCAGGATCTTGTCGGCGTTCAGCACCGTGCTGATGCGCTGCGCGATCACGAAACTTGTGCGGTCGGTCATCAATTGGTCTAGCGCGGCTTGGATTTTAGTTTCCGTCTCCACATCCACGGCACTGGTGCTATCATCCAGAATGAGGACACGCGGCTGAACCAGCAGCGCGCGGGCGATGGCGATACGCTGCTTCTGGCCGCCGGAGAGGTTCACCCCCCGCTGACCCACCTCTGTGGCGTAGCCGTCAGGGAAGGACATAATGAAGCCGTGGGCCTGGGCAGCCTTGGCCGCTGCGATGATTTCCTCGTCGGTGGCGTCGCGACGCCCGTAGCGGATGTTGCTACGGATGGTGCCGCTGAACAGCACCACCTCTTGCAACGCTAGCCCTACCTGGGCGCGCAGTGCATCCAGCGGCAGTGCGCGCACGTCAACACCGTCCAGCGTTACTCGGCCCCCCGTCACGTCGTAAAAGCGGGGAATCAGGTGAATGAGGGTGGATTTGCCCGAACCGGTAGCGCCCAAAATCGCCACCGTCTGGCCGGGCTCGGCTATCAGGTTGATGTCCCTGAGAACCGGTTCGTCAGGTGTAGTGGCGACTTTAGTCGCTCTAGCGCCATCGGGACGACTAAAGTCGTTACTACTGTTATAACTGAAGGTGACGTTTTCAAAAGCCACCCGGCCCATCACTCTTGTTGGCTCCCTCGCTGGGCGAAGGTCTCCGACCGAGCCCCCCGCACGATCCTGCACCTCGGCGGTGCTGTCCAATACCTCAAAGATACGCTCGGCCGAGGCGTCGGCGGCGGAGAGTGGCCCTATCATTCCCCCCAGCATGAGCACGGGGAACATTGCGTAAAGCAGGTAATTGAAAGAGGCCGTTATCTCGCCCACGGTCAAGGCCCCGGCGACGACCTGATTCCCGCCCAACCAGACGATGCCCACTACCCCCAAGTTGATGATGAACATCATCGTGGGTATCAATGTCGCCAGGAGTCGCATCACCTCGATGGTTCGAGCCGTCAAATCGCTGTTGACCTGGTCAAAGCGGACGTTCTCGTGCTCGACACGCACGAACGCCTTGACCACGCGCACGCCCGCCAGATTCTCTTGCAAGACTCCATTTAATTTGTCCAACTTTTTCTGTACCGCCAAGAAGAGCGGTCGCGCCTTAGTGGCAAGGACCCAGACGAGTCCTATAATCACGGGTAGCAGGACCGATATCAGCAACGCCAACCGTGGACTGGTCAGGATCAACATGGTCACGCTGCCCAGCCCCCACAGCGGCGCGCGGGTAAGCATACGCAAGGACATCAGTACAATCATCTGTACCTGGTTCACATCGCTGGTCGTGCGCACCAACAGTTGCCCCGTCTGGATGCGGTCCAGGTTGCCAAAGGAGAACGTCTGGACCTTTCTGACGAGAGCGCTGCGCAAGTCCGTGCCCGCACTCTGCGCCACCCGCACCGATAACACCGTGTTTCCAATGGCCATCAAGGCACTGAGGATGGCTGCCCCGACCATGGTCAGGGCTGTGCTCAGGATCACCTCCATGTCGTGCTTGGCAATGCCATCATCAATGACCCGTTGGGTCAAGCGCGGAATCAGCAAGTCCGCCACCACCACACCAAACAACAGCACCATTGCCAGGATGGCGTTCTTCTGGTAAGGTTTGACAAATCGGAACATACGTCGCAATGATTTCACTTTTGCTTACCTATTCAGCGGGCACGAGGCCCTAAATGCGGATGTGTTTCATTGAGTGGGCGTGCTTCATTATACATTATACTTCACGGATACGCGACTAGGCAGTGTAAACCGAAACTTCGAGCCCTCACCCGGCGTGCTTTCCACGCGGATCGTCCCTCCGTGCAGCTCCACGAGATGTCTGGCAATGGCCAACCCCAGCCCAGCCTCGCTGCCACCCCGCGAACGGGACTTCTCTCCCCGCCAGAATCGCTCGAAGATGTAGGGCAAATCTTTAGGGGGGATGCCTGTTCCCGTGTCGGTCACTGTCACCTCTACTATACCCCCCCCCGCCCCCCCCCTAAGAGGGGGGGGAGAGGTACTTGCAGTTGCGGACAGGGTCACGCAGCCGCCTTCCGGCGTGTGGCGCAGCGCGTTGGTCAGCAGGTTGCCCAGCACCTGGGCGACGCGGCGCCAGTCGGCCATCACTTCTGGGAGTTCGGGAGGCAGGTCGAGTGCCAGCGTTACGCCCCGGTCGGAAGCCTGGGGACTGAAGTTGACCTGGGCATCCCGCAGCAGGTCGCCCACGTCCATGGGCCGCTTTTCCAGGGATAGTTGACCCGCCTCGGCCAGGGCCAGCAATCGCAGGTCCTCCACCAGGTGGGTCAGCAACTCGGCCTCCTCCAGGACGGGCTCCAGGTGCTCGGGGGTGGCGGGGTACACTCCATCCAGCACGCCCTCCAGTTTGCCCCGGATGACGCTAAGAGGGGTGCGCAGTTCGTGGGCCACGTCGGCTGTCAGATTGCGGCGCAACTCGTCGGCGTGAGCCAGGTCCTGTGCCATGTTGTTGAAAGCGGTGGCCAACTCCCCCATCTCTCCAGGGTAGTGAGTGGGGACACGCACGCTGAGATCGCCGGCCGCCACGGCTCGCGTCGCCGTCGTCAGGTCCATTAGCGGCCGGCTCATGCGACGCGAGAGGACCAGTCCGACGAGCAAAGTAAAGCCCCCGATGGCCAGTCCGGCCAACAGGAAGCGCTGTAAAGCAAGCCTGACTGCAGTCGGAGGCTCATCCTCAAAGCGCCCGAATGGGGACAGGAGCAAGAAGCCGACTCGCCGGTCGTTCACCACAATGGGGGTGGCCCAAGCCAGTTCCAGATGGCTCAAGGTCTGGCCCGGTTGCTTGCCCTCGCTGGTTGCCACTATCGTACCGTCAGCCGTAGCCACGATGTAGCCCATCTCCCCTTTCTGGTGGTCCCAGGGCCCCCGACCGGACTCGGAAGAATAGCCAGCGATCAGGGCGTCAACCCCCTCCCAACCACCTTGCTGGTCGTAGTAGTCAGCCAAACGGTCAGCCAAGATATGCGTTACAACCCGGTATCTGTCACGGATCAAGAGTTCTAGTCCGCCCATAGCGGAGCGGCCGGCCAGGAACATGCCACCTCCAGCCACGAGTATGACCAGGGCGAAAGCAATGATGAGTTGCCAGAAGAACCGGACGTGAAACCTTCTGATTTTGGATTTGATGGTGTCAGATTTGCGGATTTGTCGAGCCATCGCGCAAGCCTCCCCAGTCTTCAATTGCTTTCAGTCCTTGAATCTTCAATCCGCCAGCTTGTAGCCTATGCCGTAGACGGTGAGGACATAACGAGGCTCGCGGGGGTCAGGTTCGATCTTGCGGCGCAGGTTCTTGATGTGCGAGTCAATCGCCCGGTCGTAACCGGCGTAGGCCACATCGTAGACCAGGTCCATCAGTTGCGCCCGGGTAAAGGGACGGCCGGGGTTACGGGCCAGAACAGCCAATAGATCGAACTCGGTGGGCGTAAGAGAGACCGATTGCCCACCCGTGGTCACGCTGCGGTTGGTCAGATCAACCGCCAGATTCCCGACATGGACGATACCCGGCGGCGGACCGTCCCTCCCGGCGCGGCGCAGCACCGCCCGCACGCGGGCCACCACCTCGCGGGGACTGAAAGGCTTGGTCACGTAGTCGTCGGCCCCCAACTCGAGGCCGATGAGCCTGTCGGTCTCTTCGATGCGGGCGGTCAGCATGATGATGGGTACATCGGCTAAGCCTGGGTCCTGGCGCAGGCGGCGGCAGACGTCCAGGCCGTCCAGGCCCCCCGGCAGCATCAAGTCGAGGACGATCAAATCGAGATGCTCGTGACGGGCCAGTGTCAGCGCTGTCTGCCCGTCGCGGGCGGTGAGCACCCGGTAGCCGGCCTGCTTCAAATAGTCTTGCACAACCTCGACGATGTGCAGTTCATCGTCCACGACGAGGATGGTTTGGTAAGCCATTG
>Ga0307430_1000650_pt1 | contig 29051 bp, 24 predicted proteins | sample SalMarWE160130MG_FD_202159 | JGI IMG/M metagenome (GOLD analysis project Ga0307430, IMG submission 202159) | Salt marsh sediment microbial communities from the Plum Island Ecosystem LTER, Massachusetts, United States - WE1603-130 | ecosystem: Environmental > Aquatic > Marine > Intertidal zone >...
ACCGGCCCTACAAACCTTTACCCACAAGACCAGAGGACAAAAAATTATATCTGGAGGGGTTTAGGAACATTTCCAAGTCAGACCTGGCCCTAATAGATAAGAATGTCCAGATGCCTCCTCATAAGACCGTAATAAATAGGATGTTCGTTGATGATTTGGGGAACCTGTGGGTCGAGACCAACGAAGAAAAAGAAGAAAAGGGAAAATCTCTTGTGGCTTACGATATCTTTGATGAAAAAGGCGTTTACACAGCCAAAGTCTGGCTCTCTGTTTCGCCGGGTATCATCAAAGGCGGGAAAATGTATGCAAGAGAAACTGATGAAGTAACAGGATACAGGGAGTACAAAAAGTACCAAATCATTTGGCACGACCTGGAATAAGGTGTGTTCACTCCGTTTTACTGGAGGATTTTTTTGACAACAAACTGGCAGAATCCGCCGTATTTTTCCCGGATATAGTACAGACGGTTGTTTTTGACCACGGCATTGATAGGCGTTCTGGAATTAAGCAGGATATCAGCGCTTAATCTGTGTTTGAAAACGCCATCGGCTTTTTCTTCAAGGTCGATTATCAGTTCCTTTTCGGTTTCCAGGAAACCATCTTTCTCTTTTTGTAAAATAGAGGGTTCCCTTCGGTTGGTTATAATTTCTACCCCTTCTTCATACAGCCTCTTCGGCCCTTTGTCCTCCGAAACACAACCAAAAAAACTCAAAAAGACGATCCCGAAACAAATGATTTTTTTCATAGCTGCTCTCTTTCGTATCTTAATGTATACTTTTATATACTATTTATCTATTATTATAGACATTCATTTATGAATATCAACACATATTTATTCAAATCGTTATTTCTGTTCTCAATCAATATAAAGGCAAAAATATGAATATGCATAAACTATGGGAGTTGAACAAGCTCAGTTTATTATGGCAGTCGAAAAAAACTTAGATGGAAATTCTCTGTTGACTTGATTTTTTTTATTTATATGATGGGTGCTAAAGATACTTAAAAGGTACAAACTTTGAAGTTTTTTATTAAATGAAACGTATATATAAAGGAGGGAGATAAAATGGCAAACGTCCTATTGGTTCTGGCTCTTGTGTTCGTTGGTTTGTTCGTTATCTTTTCCATCATGATCGTGAATGAAGTTTCTAAACGAGGAATCAAGATTAACTTCTTTTTGCTGCGGCTCTATATCATCAAGTATATCCAAGAGTACAAGAAGATCACAAAAAAGGAAACAGGGAAAGTCGGCCTACTTTATTATCTCTGCATCATTTCAATCAACCTTGCCCTGGTTCTCGCCATTGCGGGTTTTTTAGCCAAGTAACGTCCCGGTTCATTTTCTCATAACTGCCTATCCTCTCTCTTAAGAACTTTTGCTTTGATTAGTCCGAGAGAGCTGAGAAAATATCATATGAGGATTCCCTGTTGACTTGGGCTCATATTATATGATGTGTGATGTGTTTTTAAAACAAATTGTGAAGCCATTAAAGGGATTGGAGAAGGCTTGTTATTAAAACCTTTTTAGTGCATGACCGTTTATAATAATGAAGCGCGAATCAGCGTTATATCACAAGGAAAGGAGTAAACATGCACTGTCGAAACAAAACAGCCCCACTAAGGAATCGTTTAATCACACTGGGAATATTATTGAGCGGTCTGATGCTCTCTTCCATCCATGCCCTCCCGGACACTCAAGTGATTAGCAGCACGGATAAAGGCCTCTGGAATGGCTCATCTCCCCTTTCGCTTGAGGAAGATTTGACCATCGGACTTGAAATCGGCACCGAATCACAGATGTTCGGATACATCCGGGCCTTGACACTGGATGCCCAAGACAATATCTACGTGGCGGACAGCTACGAACTGAACATCAGTGTCTACAACTCCGAAGGGAAATTTATCCGGGAATTCGGCCGCGAAGGTCAGGGTCCGGGTGATTTTCAGACCATCAGCGGTATGTGCTGGTGTCCGGAGGACAGCCATCTCTATGTCACGGACCGCACGAACCACCGTATCACCTGTCTCTCTCAAGAAGGGGAAGTCATAAGGAGCATAAAAGACGAGCTGTTCAAGGCCTGGATCGATGACATTGCCTGCCTGGATGACGGGCGTTTCGTTTTACTGGCGAGAATACCGGAGAAAAAAGGCACAAGTTACAAGATCATGGTTACTGATTTTTCATTCCAAAAGGTCCTTGCGGAAGCGGCCGTGGAATTTCCTTCTCATACCGTAGGGATTGAATGGGCTCCCTGTCCTTCCGATATAGGAGTTATCCAGGGAGAAAGAGTCTATTACACCTCTCCCTCAGCATATGAGATTGTTTTGCTGGACTCTAACCTTAACCAATCCCTTACAGTAAAAAAATCCCATCCCCGGATGTTCATCCCCCAGTATGTTCAGGGATTTTACGCTGATTTCAATGCCATCGAAACACTTCTGGCTCTGGATGCTCTATACGTGGTCGGCGTTCAAAGCACTCCAATCAAGAATATCCCCCGGTTTAAAACCAAGCGGGAATTCATCGAATTCACCCACACACCCGACCTCAGAGAATGGAATCTGAAAAGGGCCTACCAGCTCGATTTTTTCAACACAGATTTTACATTTCTGGGGCGAATTGAAATCCCGTCAAACCGTCGCCTGGCTGGAAAAGACTCGCAGGGCCGGCTTTACTTTATCGAACAGGAACCCTATCCCCGCATTGTACGCTGTAAAATTCAAAAATCGGCGGATTAGATTTCTGATATTTAGACAGCAAAATTCGTTCCTTCGTCACAGAGAGCGATATTTTTAAAGGATGTATTACCGGTTGTAAAATGATAAAATACAGCGCAGGGTCTTATTGCCTGAAAAAATGAGTGGAGGTTCTTTTATGGAAACAAACAACACCAAAATGAAGATCGAATATTTTCACGCCTCAAAGTATGGGAACGGGGCCATGGTCGCAGACGAGTTCAAGAAACAGATGGCCGCCAAGGGGATCACTGTCAATGTCCATCATGTCCGAGATGCCAGAGCAAAGGATATGCCCGCGGCTGACCTGTACCTATTCAGCTCACCGGGACGCATGGGCAAACCCAAAGGAAAAATGCGCCGTTTTCTGAAAAAGGTCAAGCTGCCATCAGGAACCAAGTACGCCATCCTGACCACTGAAGGAGCACCTCAGCCGGACAAGAAGACCGGCCGCATGCCCACCGAAGAAGAGCGGGCTAAATGGCAGCGCATCATTCCGATCATGAACGAAATACTGCAGGAAAAAGGCCTTGTCAAGGTCGCCGAAGGCAAGGTCCTAGTGACCGGCATCAAGGGACCGCTCGAGGAGGGATGGCAGACAAAAGTAAAAGAATTCGCTTCCCAGCTCCTTCAAGAAGAAGACAAATAATTCCAAAATATCAAAACATCCAACAAACATAATTTTCGAAAAAATGCAACCTTTTTGGATCATGAGGAGTCTTTAGTAATGAATGATATGTCCTAAAATTAGAAAAATATAGATGAGGTAAAAATGAAACTTCTTTCACGGACTGAAGAATTCATCCTGCTGGCGGCTCTTTATCTTAAGGAAGAGGCCTATTCCGTACAGATACGCAAGCGGTTGAAGGATGTAACGGGAAAAATATGGTCCTACGGCGCTCTTTTTATCTCGCTGGAACAGCTCGTCAAAAAGGGCTATTTGACCTCTTCCCTGACCGATCCCTTGCCGGAGAGAGGCGGACGAAGCAAGCGAATCTATTCCATCACTCCTTTGGGCCATGAAGCCTTAAAAGAAATCAAGCAGATGGAACGCAAGATGTGGGAAACCGTTCCCGATGTAAACGGAGGATAGGCCGTGAAGAACGATAGAATAATCAAACCACCGAGGACAGCCCGATGGCTTTTCCGGAAGATATTCCCGGACGGAGGGTTTGACACAAACGCATGTGATCTGGAAGAGAGTTACCGGGAAGTGGTCAGGGAGAGAGGTTTGTTTTATGGCAAGACCTGGTATTGCTTTCAGGTGCTGGCCGCTTTGTATTTTTTTATCTGTCTACAAATAAGAGGAGGATTAAGCATGCTCAAACATCATTTAAAAATAACACTCCGCAATCTCCGGAGGCAAAAAGGGTATTCCTTCATCAATATCTTCGGTCTGGCTGTCAGCATTACAGTTGTCATATATATGGCCCTTTTCATCCGAAATGAATTGAGCTTTGACAGAGGCAACGAACACCTCGACCGAATGTACACCATCATGATGGGCGGAGAAAAAGGACAGCAGTATATCATCTCAGCTGCGGCTCTGGAGCTTTCTGAGAATATCCCGGAGATCGCAAAGTTCACCCGTATCGGCTTGCAGAGTGATTCTGCGCTTCAATACCGTGAGGCAGAAACAGAATACGAAAAGAATATCATGATCAAGGATATGACCTATGCCTGGGTTGATCCAGGCATGTTCGAAGTTTTTACCTATGACTTCAAGGCCGGGAATCCTGAGACCGTCCTTGACCAGCCCTACTCCATTGTCTTGACCGAAGAAGTTGCCAAAAACCTGTTCGGAAGTAAGGATCCTATCGGAAAGGTCGTCACCCTTAACAGCCGTTATGAAATGACTGTAACCGGAGTGGTGAAGAAGCCTGCACATTCTCATCTGGACTTGAATGTCTTTGCTTCTATCCTGACCTTTCGATCTATCAGAGGCCCGGATGCTGACCGCAATTACGAATACAACAGCTATCCTACCTATGTACTGCTGCCCGAGAAACACGATCTGGAAGCTGTCAACCAAAAAATAGATACCCATATGGCCTCGGTCTTCAAAAGGGTAGGACGGCCCAAGGATGATTTTTCCCTTTTTCCGGTGAGTGACATCTATCTCTCTGATTCCGGCACTGTGGGCATCAAAGGAAACAAGACACTTTTGTGGATTCTGTTCACTATCGCCGTCTTTATCGTGACCATCGCCGGAATCAACTTTGTTAACCTCAGCACAGCCCGCGCCTCTACCCGGGCAAGAGAGATCGGCATCAAAAAAGTGCTTGGAGTGCTGCGGAAAAATCTCATGAGGCAGTTTTTTTTGGAGTCTGTTTTCATTGCGTTTGTTGCGTTGGGTGTGGCCCTTCTCTTTGCGGTCTTCTTTTTCCCGTCCTTCAATCAGGCCTTTTCTGTGGGCATTAGTATGGAGAGCCTGTTTAAACCTGGGATGCTCTTTTGTCTTGCCGCGCTGGCTTTTGTCATTGGGACCTTGGCTGGTCTTTATCCGGCTTTTTACCTCTCTGCTTTTCAGCCCGTCACAGTAATCAGGGGAGATGTCACTCAGGGGAAAAAAGGATCTTTTTTCCGCAAAGCTTTGATTGTTTTCCAGTTCACGGTTTCGGTTATTCTTATTATCGGAACACTGACCATCACCAGCCAAATCCGCTTTGCACGGAACAAAGACCTTGGTTTCAGTGCCAAAAATGTGATTACTTTCCCTCAGCCCCGTTTGACCTCATTCCACCGGAATCTCGAAAGCATCAAAACCGAACTTCTCCGGCATCCAGATATTTTGGAAGTGTCTTTTTCCCAAGGATACCCAGGGAGACCGCGGAACAATGAATCGCTCAAGATCGGTGAAGAGTACATTGGTTTCACCCACTACAGTGTGGATTCCGGTTTTGCCGGCGTCTACGGCCTGGAACTTCTGGAGGGAAGGTTTTTAGATTTGAGCCGGCAAAGCGACCACCTGCGGGCCGTCGTTATCAATGAGACGGCAGTAAGGGAATTCGGTTTGGAATCCCCTGTCGGCACTCACCTTCCCTACATCCCAAGAGGAAATTTAACGGCATTCCCGGTAGAGGAGATCGAAATTATCGGTGTGATCAAGGATTTTCACTGCCGGTCGCTTCACCAGGAGATCAATCCAATCCTCATAAGTTACAATAAAGACTGGATGTCCCACGGAGGAATTTTGTATTCCGGGGACAATCTCTCTGACTTGGTCAGCCATGCCAAGGAGGTCTGGAAGCGGTTTGCACCCGGATTTCCGTTTGAATTCAGCTTCCTGGATCAAGAAATCCAAGGGATGTACGCAAAGGATGAGGTGTTTGAACAGGCCTTTTTCTATGCAGCCGGCTTTTCCATTTTGATTGCCTGTTTGGGGCTTTTAGGTCTGGCCTCTTATGTGACCGTTAAAAGGACCAAGGAAATCGGTATCCGGAAAGTGCTCGGTGCATCGTATTCCCAGATTTTGATTTTGTTGTCGTCGGAATTCACAGCATCTATCGTTCTGGCTAACCTGATTGCGTGGCCTGTGGCTTATTACTTCATGAAAAAATGGCTGGCTCATTTTGTATACCGGATCGACCTGGGGATCGGGACATTTTTATTATCTGCCCTTCTGGCATTCGGTGTGGCGTTACTAACTGTGGGCTGGCATTCCGTAAAAGCAGCCGCTTCTGACCCGGTTGATTCCTTACGGTACGAATAATGCATAAGAATAATTGCATTGCTCGATAATTCAGGGGAAGAGGGCTACGCAACTTTATGAATAAAGAAAAAGTTTATATAATTGACTTATCTTATTCATAAAACAATTATAAAAGGAGCTTTGTAGCATGAAGAGAAAATATAGAGTAATCCCTTGTGTTTTGCTGTTTGTTTTTCTTGCTTTTTCTTTTTCCCTCTCACAGGAAATCGAGACCAAAGACGGAGTAAAATTCATCCACAATACAGAAAAAAGTCTGAAGAAAAATAAGGCCCATATCTCCTTAGAGCTTGTCAATACTCTGGGAGATATAAACACACCCGATGAAAACCTGGCTTTTTATCTTCCCGAAGATATTGTCACAGATACGGAAGGGAATATATATATCCTTGACTCAGGAAACCACAGAATACAGAAATTCACATCTGACTACCAATACCTCGCCACCATAGGAAGGCAGGGCCAGGGACCCGGAGAATTCTATCTCCCCTCTTCTCTGGATATAGGAACGGACGATTATCTTTATGTCTCGGACCCTCAGAACAAAAGAATCCAGATACTCAAGCCGGGCGGCACGGAATTCAAGACCATCAAGTTTCTCGATGAGAGTGTGGGATCTATAAAACTGCTTGACTCCGGGAAAATCATCATGAACCCGACAGGAGGTCTTATGATGATGGCTCGATTTGAGGAAAAAGAGCTCCCCAAACTGATCAAGGTCTTTGATACGGAGGGAAATCTCGTCAATGAGTTCGGTGAGCAACTCGATTTCAAAGACATACTTATGAACAGAGTGGGAAACCAGTATGAATTCGCCGTGGATGAAGATGACTGTATTTATGTCACGTTCCTACACCAGAACAGAATAGAAAAGTATTCTCCCGAAGGAGAGCTCTTATTGAGGGCTGACCGGCCTCTTAATTACAGTACAGATCCTCCAAAAAACAAAGGAAAAATAGAAGCAAAGGGAGGCATGCAAAGGGTTCAGCTCCCTCAGATGAACAAATGCAGCGAGGGAATATCCGTGGATCACAAAGGAAGAGCCTGGATCATAACAATGACCAGACAACTCAAAGATGATGAAAAAGTGGGCAAATCAGTGAGAATGAGTAATATAAACGGACAGCGATCCATGTCTGTGAAACTCGAAGGGAATACGGAGCAGACAAAGACCGATGCGTATCAAATTGAAATATACAGCCCGGAGGGAATTCTGATCCAAAGGATCCCTCTGGATCATTTTGTGAATAAAATCCAGATCCTTAAAGACAGAGTGTTTCTCCTGGATAAAGAACGCGGAACAAAATACTACGAATATAAAATCATAGAAAATTAGTATTTATTTTTTCGGAGGCTTTGTCGGAACCCAGTTTTCCATGAAATCTTTCTTTCCTTCGTGTTCATCAACAAGGGCCTGGAAAATAGCCCGCATCTGTTCATACGGAAGCGTGCCGATGACCATACGCCCGTTTATGATCATGGTAGGAGTGGAACGGATTCCATAGTCATATTTATCCGAGGTCTTCTCATATTCTTTGCCCGTTTCCACAATGATGTCAACCATCTCCCTCACAGAAGGATCCTGCGCTGACTCATAGACTCCATATCTCTGAGCCAGTTCTATTCTCCACTCGGGATTTGAGCGGGCCGTGTTAAAATTCGCAAAGATCTCATTATGTATGTCCAGGAACTGTTCCGGATCTGCCGCCGAATAATAGATCAGCTCACAAGCTCCCTGATGGATATCCTTATCAACCACACTGTTGCATTCTCCCTCCAGCGGGAAAAACTGAAAGGCAATGTTTATCTTTCCGGCAAATTCTTCCTTTAACAGGCTGAACTGCTGTTCAAGGAACAAGCAATCCGAACAGAGAAAATCAGCATACTCGACAATATGGATAGGGGCTTCTTCAAACTCCTCGGTCGAACGGGCGGTCCAGTACGGTGAGATAAAGCTGGGATTTCCCACAACAGGAAGTTGATAATATTGATTGACTATCTTTGCTTCGGCTGCTTCCCGCACGGCTTTCTTGAATTTTAAATGTTCGACCACTCCAAAGGCAGCTAATAAAGCGATCAGCAAAACCGTAAAGAGGATCCTTAAAGAAAAATATTTTTTCATGGAATGGATTGTCTCCTCAATTCAAGCTCAGTCGAGAGGCCAAAATTGATGGTCAAACCAAATTTTTTCCTTAAGGTCATTGTCTATTCGAGCCAGCATCACCATATGTTCTTTTTCCCAGTCTCTGAGCCATTCAAAAAGTGATTTTTCATCTTCTGACTGAGCTGTCGCAGAATGGTCTGAATAATATCTCACAGAATTCTTCTCGAATTCCAAAGCCGCTGAAATAACCGCGGCCTCATACCCGGCTCCGGATACATTTTCTTTTATGATATCTGTTAAGACCGCTTCCGAGGTTTCTGCATAAGAATTCTTTATGTCAGCTAAATCAAATCCTTTACCTTTGGAAATACGAGAGAACTGCTTGTTCAGTACATTTATGTGTTTCTCCTCTTCCTTTGCTAGCAAGGTAAAAAGTTCTTTTACACCCTGCACTTTAGATGTGTCTGTAACAGACTTGTAAAGAGCTCTGCCTTTATGTTCCAAAAGAAGGGCTCCTTTTAAAATTTCAAGCAATTTGTTTCCAGTCATAACTCCTCCTCCCTTTGACTATCCTGACCTATTCATAAAAAAATGGCGATATTCATTTTTTTGTTTTGCTTTCAAGAATATACATGCTTTCTACAAAAATGACAATTGATATGTTTTTGATGCTCTAATAATCCAGGTCCGAATCCAAATCATTCAGATGAATCCATCTCCCCCCGTCCCATCCGTATAAACTCTCCGTATATATATTGATGAGTTCCTGGAGTGAAATGTCTTCCTGGCATTCCTGGCACAATTGAGAAAAAAACTTCCTGAGATTGGGAGTAGGTATGATATCCAGCAATTTTAAATGATTATTGAAAACATATTCAAATCCTAGATAAATCTTCTCTGACTCGAGCTTCCAGGGATAAAAATAAGAATGGAATAAATCATTGTCTGAATTGTCAAAAACAACAAATTCATAAGGCCTTGCATACTTCTTGAAATGATTGGCTTTAACGCATCTGATGTAGGCTATCTGATTCCCTGATTCAGCCTCATCAGCAATGTATTTCTGCAGCAAATACTTGAGGTGCTGGTATTCCGGTTCAATACGATTGGGAGGGCAGATTCCTTTAAAATTTTTTAGGTCCAGCACACCAAGGACAGCCTCACCATTAAGAAGATTGTTGGTTGCTCCGAAAACAACTTCATGAGTTCCATCCTTATTTAAATCAATAGGGATCAAAAAGGACAGATGACCTGTATGAACATATTCATTCAGCAGATTACCATTGATATCGTATCTGGTAATGATCACGAGAAAGCGGGTCCTGTGGCGCCATGCTGTTAATATAAATGATTTTTTACCGACTTGAGCGAATTTACTATACCGAGGATAAAAGTTTGACCTGAGGAGAAGGCCTCTAAAACTTTTGTCGTTGACGATGCTCTTTCGCCAGATCCTTGAACCGTTATTATCGAACAAGGTCAAATAAACTTGATTGCTCTCCTGATCATATTCTTTGGCGATGACCTCGTTGGCCTGGTCATTGTCTATATCAAAAAAATCCAAATTCTCTTGTGTATCCGTTTCTTCTGTGCTGATGGGAACATCACTCTCAGTATAGCTCCAGATCACTCCCCCCTCTTTGTTTTTTATGTATACATTCTTATCATTGGCAACAGCTGTGATTGGTTTAGGAAAAGGAGAGATATAAAAATCATAGGTATTCTTTTTTGTACCCAAAAATAACCATACCATAACAAAAACAACGACAACCGCCAGGAAAACCGAGAAACAAAGGATTAGATTCTTCTTTCTTTTTTTTCTTTTATGAGAAGAAGGTCTTTTCCTAAGCCATTTTTCAATCTCATCCACAGAAGCATAAACGGTCCGCTTGTTGGCATCTCCCACTCTATGAAGGGGGAATCCCAGTTCCTGCTCCCAAATATAAACGTTCCGTATGCTGACATTCAGATAATCTGCAATGGCTTTAACACCAAAGATGTATTTTTGAGAAAGCGATTTCTTCTTACGTTCAGACTTGATATCCATGTCAACTTTAGATTTGGTCAGTGTTATCTATAATAAAATAATAATATTTTTCAATCAATCAGAAAATTAAAAAAATCACTAAAAGTTTTCCTAAGAGCATTAAAGAGAATCAATCTGAAGGAGAGATGACAGCCCGTCATTCATATCTTAATGTCTTAACCGGGTCAGTTGTTGCCGCTTTTAGTGCCTGAAAACTGACGGTAATGACCGCAACAGAAAGGGCTGCGGCCGCAGATATAATAAATATCCATGGCTTGATACTGATTTGATAAGCAAAATTTTGCAGCCACTTTCTCATCAGCAAATAAGACAGAGGCCATGCAATGAAATTCGCAAACAAAACAAGTAATTCAAACTCTTTTGAAAGCAGCCAAAATATATTTTTTGCAGAAGCTCCAAGGACTTTTCTGATCCCGATTTCCTTGGTTCTTGTCTCTACCATGAAAATAGCTAATCCCAACAAACCCAAACAGGCTATAAAAATAGCTAAAAATGAAAATGTGCTGAATATCTGACTCAGCTTTTCCTCGCTTCTATAAATTTGATCAAAAGTGTCATCCATGAAAGAGTAATCAAAAGGATGCGCCGGATCCAGTTCTCTCCATTTGTTTTTAAGAAAATTCAGGGTTTGATCGATATTATCCGGACGAACTCGAACAGCAAAAACAAAGGTGTTCTGCGGCCAGATATGTATAACCAATGGATTGATCTCATTTCTGAGCGATTGGAACTGAAAGTTTTTGACCACTCCGATAACCCTCCCTTTTTTATCATCCCATGCAAACCGGGTCTTTAAAGGATCTTCCAGCTCCAGCTTCCTGACAGCCGCTTCATTTATTATGAATGCCTGTGTCGTATCTGTGTTCATCTGTTTTGAAAAATCTCTTCCTTTGATGATTTCCATCCCCATGGTTTTTATGTAGTCATGGTCGGTATAGATCATATTCAAGGACAGGGTTTTTTCCCCTTCTTCTGTAACCAGTTTTATGGCGTCTCCGGCAACCACTCCCCCGGGAACTCCGATGGTCACTGTTGCTGAGACGATATTCGGATTCTCCATCAGCTCTGCTTTGATGGCTTCTGAGCGGGTTCTGATCTGGTGGGATCGGATGGGAATGACAACCACATGCTCTTTGTCAAATCCCAGTTTTCTGTTTCTTAAAAAATCGAGTTGGTTCAAAACAACAACCGTCGATACAATCAAAATGATTGAGACACTGAACTGAAAGACAACCAATCCTTTTCTAAAAAAAGAGCTCCGGGATCCTATTTTTTTATTTTGTCTCAACACACTGACAGGCTGAAATCGGGAGATAAAAAAAGCCGGATAGCTACCTGAGACCACTCCCACAAAAATCAAAATAAAGAAAAGGCCTCCGAGTAAGATCAAATTGGTAAAAAAATTTAATCCAATTCCTTTGCCGGTCAATGAATTGAAAAAGGGAAGTGCTGCTTTAACCAGGATCAAAGAAAGCCCTAAAGCAAACACTGTGAACAAAAGAGATTCGCTCAAGAACTGTGTGATAATCTGATTCCTCGTTGCCCCTACCACTTTTCTTAAGCCCACTTCCCTGGAACGGTTCGAAGAGCGTGCAGTGGCCAGATTGACGAAATTAACACAGGCAATCATAAGGATAAAAAAAGCAATGATTGAAAAGATAGTCACATACTTTATATCTCCATTTGGACTCAGTTCCGCCTGCAGATGAGAATAAAGATGGATGCTTCTCAAAGGCTGTAAACGGGAATACAAACGCCCTCCCAGAGTGGACTTTATCTGCGCTGCCGCATGCTGTTCAATAAATCCGGGAAGTTTCGCTTCCAGATTTTCAGCAGGAAATCCGTCCTGAAGCAGCAAATAAGTATAAAATTCATGGCGGGCCCAACTTTCAAAATAGCGTTCTTGAACAGACGGAATTTGTTCCAGCGTCTTTAAGGAGGCAAACATGTCTGCATGAAAATGTGAATTTTCCGGCATATCCTCCATAACACCGGTTACGAAAAAATCCTGATTATTGACCTTTAAAGTCTTGTTGACAGGCTCATCCGTTCCAAAGTATTTTGAGGCGATTTCTTCTGATATCACAATGGTTTGGGGAGACTCCAGGGCTTTTTCAGGATCTCCTTTTATCAAGGGAAAACTGAAAACATTAAAAAGAGACGCATCTGAAAAAAACAAATGATCTTCATAAAACCTTTTATCCTCATACTCCACCATTCTCCTCCGCCCGGGAAAAATCCTCACGGCATCCTCAACTTCAGGAAATTCTCTTTTCAAAGCCGGAGCAAAAGGAGCTGAAGAGAGAGCATAATAGCGGCTCAATCCTCCCTCTACATCAAAGCCGTCCACCAATCTGTAAATCCGGTCGGCTTTCTCATGATAACGGTCATAACTCAATTCATCCTGAACAAAAAGCACAATCAAAATACAGCAGGCCATTCCTATGGCCAGCCCAAAAATATTGATAAAAGAATAGGATTTGAATTTTTTTATATTTCGGAAAGCGCTCTTTAGATAACTTTTGATCATGATAAATCCTTATTTTATTATATGGGCAAGGTCTTTCAATTATATATACGGGAGATGAAAAAAAAAGGTTGTTTTTTGCGTGAACCATTTCCAGATGTTTTCCGTTTACACTAATAAAAGGTGAAAATTAAAAATATGAGTCAAAGGAAAAAGCCATGAAATTTTTACTCTCCGTTGTTCTTATTGTCATGCTTCCCTGTCTTGTATTCTCCCAGGACATAGACAGCGGAGTCACAGTGCCGTCCAAAGGCGGAACATCGCTTTCCTTCTCTTATGTCAACCTATCCAGGACCTTCAAGTTTGATGGCATTAAAGAAAAAGTGGAAAGAGAAATCCTTAAAGCGACTTTTAGATACAGCCCATCCCGGTGCTTGAATCTGTATGGATTTGTGGGGACTTCTGATTTTCCAAACAGCTTTTTTTCTACTGAGAATAATATTTACTACGGCGGAGGCTTCAAATACACATTAACCGGTATGGTGGATATTGAAGAAGAAAACGGAGAACACATCAACATAAAGGGAAGCACCGGATTTGATTTTCAAATCGCCCGTCTCGAGCCGCTCAACAATTCAGGCTCTTCTGATTTCAGTCTGACCAAACTTCAAGGGGCGGTTGACTTTGGAGTCAGGATATTTCGTTTTGCAGGCTACATGGGATTCAAGGCAAACAAGCTGTTGGGAAAGGCTACCCTGCCTCTTGAAGAGGAAGTGGATCTCAAAAGCCGGGGTTTTTTCAGCATGTTTCTCGGATTTGACTACTACCTGAGTCACGGCATCGCTTTCACTTCTGAATTTTCCTTTTTCTCAGACAGTGCCTGGGCTTTAGGCCTTAGAGTAGACCTCTAACAAAGTCACCACTCTTTTCTTAATGATTCGTATCTCAAGGAATCAACAGGATTTGCCAGAGCCGCTCTGAAGGCTTGCAAACCGACTCATAGATGAATAATCTGAGAGTCCAAGGCGTATTTATTCTGGAGGATACAATGATCGATAGTATAGAAAAAAATGATGTCACACCCATTTGCCCTCACTGCAGTGCCCCTGTCACTACCTTAGGTTTGCGGCGGGTACAAAGCATATTGGGAAAACGATATATCTATTTCTGCCTCAACTGTAAAAAAGTGCTCTGCATCTCTCATAGAAAGGGATTCTGGATGGGATAAAGATTATCTTTGCCCCTGCTTTGAGGTCTGCTCCTTCACAAACAAGAGCGGGAACACGATATCACTCAGACAACAGGGAATCCAGACAGCAATAAACAAAAACACGAATATGGCAATATAGGAAAACCACTGTAGCGTAGCCCCCACGGCCATGAGAATGTGGAACAGGGAAGACCATGTGCTGAGCAGAACATGACCGGCGTGAGGAACTTTCGTGGTTGGTTTAAAATAAGCAAATATGACTCCCACAACTGCCAGTGGATTCACCAGCCACCATTTCTCTATAAATCCGAGATGGATCCCGCGGTGAGGCATGTTCAATAAGGTCTCCCCTAAGAAAGGAATGACGGAATCACTAAGAGTGGCAATCCCAACAGATCCCACATAACCAATCAATATTAAAACCCAGAGGTTGCATTGACCTTTAAGGCACTTTTTATTAAAACGCCCGCAGGTATGGAGTTTATAAATGGATGCTGTTACCATCGCACTGAGAACCACATGAATGGGATGAAGAACATAAAAAATATTATAGGAAATGTTCTTTGGCATTTTTAAAGAAACAAAGATAACCAGGATACCGGTCAATGCGCCAAAACTGGTGAAAGGTATGTGGTGCTTGAGTTCTTTTGATATCTGTTTGATCATGGTTTGATCTTCTTATAGGCAAAAATTCATCTTTTGTTTTTTTGTGTATCCATCATACTATAGAAATCTCTTTCGTTATATATTTAAAGAATATAAGAATGAAACGCTTCATGTCAAAATTATTCACAGCGGATAATCCTAACAGAACTGCTTTTTGAAACGACAGAGATTGCCCTCTTTTTTTCATTGTGATATACCTTGACTATTCATAAAAAAATGGCGATGTTCATTTTTTTGCTTTGGTTTTAAGGATATACATGCTTTTAAAAAAAAGTGACAACTGAAATGTTTTTATTTTTTTGCTTTCATTTTAATCGCCATTTTTTTACCATTAAGGCAAGCCGATCTCACTGCATCTGCTTCGTTACAGGATACTCGCGGTGAAGGACCACAGCTTCGCACCCTGTGCCTCGCATCTGCAGCAACCTCGACTTGTGAATAATTAAGGTAAATTGAATTTTTCAAGCATTGGAAGGAAAATTCGGAAAATCATTCGAAATACAAAAAGGCTTGGGAAAAAGGTATCATACTATGCTTAACAACAATCCTAAAATAAAGGTATGTTTGATTGTGATTCTGGGTGGGGCCATCATGTTATGGTCTTCCTGCCGAAAAACCGAAAATGTAAAAAATGTAAAAGAGGAAGAACCGCCCCGGATCGAAGAAAAAGTCAAAGAAAAAAAACCGGAACCAGCAAGAAAAAAGATCCCTTCCTCCCTTGCTCTTATCGCAGAAGATGAAGAAGCCGGCCGCCTGGACAAGGACACGGCCTGGACACTCAGGTTCCAGCGCTTGTTCGAGCCTGAGAAACTCCCGAAAAAATATCAAAGTCCCAAGCCCATTAAATGCGGCACCTCTGTGTTTAAAGCTTTTAACAGGGAAAGGGTGCAGTTGAAGCCGGAAACCATTGACCGTCTTCATCCCTATCTTGTCCGCCCCGATCATCCGGACAGCATTTTTAACCTGAAAGAAAACCAAACCCGTGCCTCCCGAAAAACTTCTTCCGGATATTCCAATCTGCTGTTTGCACAAGAGGAAAAACGCCCGGAAGGTCTTCTGCCGCTCGATGTATCGGATAAAATCCGCCTCTGGTATCACAGAGGAAATGACGGTACTGCGGAAGAAGCCCGCCATCTTCTTATCCATTATGACATGTACAATCAATTCCTGGATATCATGAAAAGGGAACCTCCTTCTGATGCTCTTCTCACCTTTGGAGATCGAAACAGGGATATAGGAGGGGACGGCCGTCTGGACATTTATCTGGTATCAGCAACAGATGTCGAAGGAGATGACGGCTGGTGCAAGGTTGAACTTGACAGTTACACAGCTAACAGCCCCTCTCCGTCACATATCATGATCGATGGGGGCCTCACCGGAGATGAGCTTGGTGCTACCCTGGCACATGAGCTGTTTCATGCGTTCCAGCATGCATGGGATGCCTACGAGGACGACTGGTGGAGCGAAGCCACGGCTGTCTGGGCAGAGGATCTCATTGATTCCAGCTGGAATACGGAGCATGCCTATGTCGGCGATGCTTTTGATGAAGGCGATAACTCGCTCAGAAGCATTGATGATAATGGAGATGATCATATGTACGGAATCTACATCTTCCCTTATTATCTCACCAAAGTAAGAGACCCTGGCAATGACCTTCTCATCGGAAAAATCTGGGCTTCCTGTGAAAGCCAAGTCGCACTGGATGCCGTAGAATCCAACCTGCCCGGGGATTTTAAGAACGTATTTAAAGAATTCGCTCTCTTGAATTATAAAGAAGCCCTGCTTCCCGATTGTTCTGAAAGCTTCCAAATTTACCCGGAGGCACTGCTTGTCTATTCTGAACACGATGCCTGCAAAATAGAAATAGATAAATCAAAGCCTGTGACCATCAACATCCCTCCGCTTGGAGCCTGCTACATGGAGCTGGAAAACAAGGTCGCCAAAGAAACGATGCCGCATGTCCTGATCGACCTCAGGGAAATCCTTAAAAACTCCGATCTCACCATTCAAGCCATCATCTCTGAGGAATATGAAGATAAGCGGTGCGAAGACTGGTCGGAAAAAGAAGAGCGCTCTTTCTGCACAAATTTTGAGGAAGAAGATTTTAAATACCTCAAACTGACCATTGCCAACCATAACAGGCGGAATGTCCAGAAAGCCTCTTTCCAGATCTATGTGGATGCGGGAGAATGCCTTCAAACAGGCGCGATCGTGCATTATAAAGATACCTATTACTACAAGCATTCCTCCAAAGGAGAAGACACGATCCAAACACACCACTATGAGGCCACAGTCCGATTTCCCTTTACCACTGATGGTTTCTCAGCCAGCCCGCCCATGGCCCTTCCCGGATTAGGGCCTTACGGCTCAGCCACCTATCAATGCCAGACACCGGTCATCCTCAGCTTCAAAGCCGAGGAAGTGTTCGAACATAAAGACACCCACAAAGTCAAGACCGGCTCAGCCCCTCAGGTCTTCACACCGGGGATACCACCTATGACCTTTACCCGTGAACAAGACCAAAAAAAGTTCACCATTTTCTCCCCTTTTCTTATTCCCTACTACTTTAACATTGAGACCAAAACCGTCACATTTGCCGTTATACCTGAAGTGGATATCCGGTACACATGGGAAGACGGCAAAAAACGCACTCTGGCCTTAAGACCTGTTTTAGGGAAAAAAGTAAATCCCCCTGAGTCTGACATGGAGATCCCCGAAGAATTCATCGTCACTTTCAGCAATGGAGTTCATCATTTCGGGGGCGAGGGAAAGGTCAGCGAAAGCCGCTCAAATGACACTGAAATAACCAAAATAGAAAAGACATACCGCTGGGAAGTCTTCAGGGGAAAAGCTCCAAATAAAAAAAATCCTTAAGAAGAGGAAGGTTCCATCTCTGGAATGAACTGAATAATAAAAGGAAATAAAAGAGGAGAGGCAAATATGAAAAAAACAGGCATCCTGTTTTCTGTTTTTCTTTGGATATTCATATCATGTTCCCGGTCAATACCTGACGAGCATTCCATTCAAGACACCCTAAACTCCATCATAGAGCGGCAGCAGACAGCCTGGAACGATCATGATATCGAGGGATTCATGGCTGAATACTGGCAGTCGGAAGACCTGACATTTCAATCCGGAGACCAGAGGCTCTACGGATGGGAGACTCTTTTAAACCGCTACAAAACAAATTATGCGGGAGAAAAGATGGGAACACTCACTTTTTCCGATATAAAGATCAAAGTCCTCAGTGCGGACTCAGCCTACGCTATAGGCAGGTGGATGGTCAAACAGGAAGATACAGCCGCCAACGGCGTATTCACGATTATCTTTAAACGCTTCCCTTCAGGATGGAAGATCATCCATGACCACTCCTCTTGATAAAAGGAGCTTGTCTTATTTGCTTTTTTACTTCCGAGCCATCTCTATGGTATCCCGGCCTCCATCAGCCGTTTCCCAGTAGCCGCTCATCTTATCACCGTTAACCTCCAGAGTGATCCATACCATCATGTCTTCGTATCCATCAGAGATTGAAAAATTAAAACTCAGTGTCCCCTCTTCAAAACTTACATCATCAGCTTCCACTCCCTCTGTCATGCCAAAAGTATCTGAAATAGTGACCTTGTACACACCTTCTGTTTTCTCGATAATCAAAATCAGGCCATCCTCACCCTGGTCCGGGACATAGGTCGTCCCTTCCCATCTTCCTGTGATGTCCGCATCCTGGCAGAGCAGTGCCGCAGGAAACAACGTGAGAACAAAAGTGAACAATACAAAAAAGTATAGTGCTCTTTTCATCAGTCTCTCCTTTGTTTTTATATAGACTTCTCTCTTTGTTTTCACTCTATTATACGATTCTCAGTCATAAAAGTTCCAATCAAATTTTGTCTCTTCATGGTGATAACATCTTATCCATACGGTCAATGCATTGGATCACACATCGAACCGTGTGATAGTTTACCTTCCACGAGTGGCTCATATGATTCCATACGGGTTTTCCTTCCCTCGTTAAGAGCGGATACCATTCTCCGACCTTATGATTGATCATTTTATTGAAAACAAAACCATGGACATTTTCATAAGCATCCCAGTACTTTTCCTCCCTAAAATAAAGGCATCCGTCCAGCATGCCGATCATCACTTCAGCCTGCTGCCAGAATTCTTTTTCTCTGTCATACACACCCCCTGCATGACTCCCTTCCACATAAACTCCCCCGTATTTCCAGTCAATACCGTTCTCTAAAGTATGATCAAGCTGTTTCTTTATGATATTAAAATAAGGTTTATGATCCTGCCCCATAATTTCAAGGGCATGCAGCAAAAGCCATGCGCATTCAACATTATGCCCGTAACTCGTGTTATCGTCAGAATGAACCTTAGCCTGAGTATCTCCGAACCTGTCCCATCCCCATACGATATCAAACTTGATCTGGGGAGCCCTTATCCAGTCCTTCCAAAACTGAGGTATTCCGGTCGCATATTCAGGATGGAGCATTCGCTGTGTGAGAGTGTCTATCACATCCTTAAGCTTTCTTAAGTGAACTTGCTTTTTCGTGCATTCATACAGAGTGGTCAGTGCTTCCATAAAATGCATGTGAAAGTCCAGTGTCTTCCTGTCCCCTCCGCCGGAGCCGGGACCACATAAGTCCCAATTTCTTTCAAACATCTCAAAATACCCGCCGAACATGGTGTCCGTGGAATATTTTTGTATAAGGTCAAACACTTTTTCCGCATATTCAATCCCTCGCGGGTCACCCGTTGCCAGAGTGTATTCGCTGAGGGCGTAGATGGAAAAGCTCAAACCATAGAGAATCTTCTTGTCTATCTTTATCAATCCTTTTCGGTCAGCCATCCAGTAAAAACCTCCGTACTTCTCGTCCCACATCCTGTCGATCAAAAAATCAACGCCGTGCCTTGCGAATTTTCCGCAATCCCCATTCCCGTATCCTGCCCGGTGAGCTGATGCCATAGTATAGATAGTGCGGGTCTGGGCAATCAAAGACTTCTCATCCGCCCCTGTGTCCTGACCTTTTTCATTAAAATGTGTGATAAATCCTCCGTGAACACGGTCCACACACCGGTCCATCCAGAAGGGAAGCAGTTCGTTTCTGAGATGGTTTTCAGCTTCATTTTTGCATGAAAGGATTTTTTGTTTTGGCCATCTCTGCTCCTTGTTCATTATCATTTCTCCTCCCACTTATCCCTTTTATCTAATTTTACCAGATAATTTCACTTTGACTCATATTTTTTTTTGTGATATTCACTATAAAAAAGGTTCATATGGAGGGAAACCTATGAAAAAAATGACAGCAGTTGTTGCCTTAATGGCCGTGTTTACACTGGCCATATGCTTTATCATCCTCGGCTCCATTTCAGTCGAACTCATGGAGTCACTGGGAATCAACGAAGCACAGTTTGGTTCACTCGTCATGGGCTTATTTTTAACCGGCTGCATTGTCCAGCTCATAATCGGCCCTCTGGTGGACAAACTCGGTTACAAGCCCATTGCTATTCTGGGATTTATTGTCACCAGTGCCAGTATGTTTCTCCTTGCTTTTGCCTCAAGTTTCGGACTGGCACTTATCGCCTGTATTCTTCTGGGTGTAGGGGCGATGTCTTTGAATACTGTGGGTAACACTCTCATTCCGGTGGTCCTGTTCAAAGGCGAAGACCCGGCCCGAGCCAGCAATTTCGGGAACGCTTTTTTTGGTTTGGGATATGTGATCACTCCTTTCCTTTTCGTATTTTTCCTGACCAATCTGGGCCTGACTTACAGCACTTCACTGTCCATTCTGGGTGCACTGGTCCTTGTTTTTCTCATTTTTGCCCTCACAACAACCTATCCTCAAGTCGCCACAGGATACAAACTCTCGATGGCCTTTAAGGTCCTGGGCAAAGGAGCTGTTCTGATCGCAGCTTTAGCCCTGTTCTGCTACATGTCTCTGGAGATATCCATGGGGACCTGGATAAGGACGCTTATGGAACAGATTTTCGGGAAAAACAATGATCTCAAGGCTGCGTTCCATGCCGGCCTGGTCCTCAGCGTCTTCGGTGTGGCCATGATGCTGGGACGGTTCCTCTCTTCCACTGTAAAGAATCTTACTGCCATTGGGACTAAAGTCATCTCCGTCATGGCTCTGATCTCTTTGGGAGCCATCATTCTTATGATATTCACCAACACTCCCTTTCTGGCCATTATAGCCATTGTCATTGCGGGATTGGCATTTGCTCCTATATTCCCGACCATCGTGGGAGTCACCTTTTCGAAATTCGAGCCAAGCCTTTACGGAAGCATTTTCGGTATTGTTTTTGCCGTAGGCTTACTAGGCGCTACATTTGTTCCTAAGATCATAGGAAACATGAGTGTAGGTAAAACAGTCCAGCAGAGCCTCCCCCTTGCGGCTGTTATGGCAGGTATTTTGTTCGTTCTTGCTCTGATTATGGGACTGACAGCAAAGAAAAAAACTTAATTCTACCTGTTGCTCTTGATGTTTATACTCCCGCTTGTCTGGATGTAGACAGTTACGCCTCCCTTGGCTCGTTCAGCATCGAGCTTCTGTGTTTGTGATTTTACATGATAAACCGGGAATTCCGAGGAGATTTTTCCTCCCGGAAGCACAGAAATGACCACGTCCGCATCTTCCGGAAGTGTGAGGATAACAGGCTCATAAGTTGTGATAAGCTCAATCCGGCTGCCCTTTGGCAGGTTCCTGATCTGCCCGACCTCTATTCGACTGCTGCTTCCGTGGACCTCGATCGACCCTGAGGTGCGGTGGAGAACCACACTTTCATAGGAATTTTTAGTGCTCACATCCCCGGAGATATCCTCGGCCTTAATACTGGTGGAGCTTCCGTCAACTCTTAAGTTCCCTCCGACTCCGAAGATTTCTACACGGTCGTAAGACGTGACAATTGAGGCGTCTTTCTTGATATCAGAAGCTTTGACACCGGCAGACTGTGAACGCACATCCAGCCATCCTCCGACACCAGCAACAATCACGCTGTTGTAGGAAGAAGCGATAGTAACGTTCCCCTCGACCTCGCGGACAGAAACGGATGATGAAGGACCCTCGATTTCAGCCGAGCCGCGAACGTTCGAAAGAACAATGTCATCGTAGGAACTGCGTATGAAAGTATCTCCGCCGATATCATCCGCTGTTACGGCACTGGAGCCGCCCTTTATTCTGAGGATTCCCCCTACTCGGGTCACGAACACCGGGCTGTAGCTGTTTTCGATATGGGCATCCAATGCTATATCCTGTGCAGTGACTTTACAGCTCGGGCCTTTGATGGTAAGGCGCCCCTTTACTTCCTTTACATCAATTTCATCATATGAGGAGGTTATCTCGCAGTCTCCCCCGACGTTACTTCCTGTCACTTTCCCGCTTTTTGAGCTGATAATGAGGTTCCCTCCGATAGTGTTGAAACGCACCGGTGCATAGCTGTTCTCAACAGAGACATCGCCCTCTACATCTTTCACCTCGACCTCGCCGCTAGGATTATTGATGCTTACAGGGCCTTTGAAAACAGGAATCTCCACAGGACCGTAGCTGTTGCGGAGCTCGAGCTCACCACCGCACCCATCCAGCCTGACTTTTCCTGAACGGTTGACCACGTGGAAATTTCCACTCACTCCTCCAATATGGATATTTCCGTATGCATTTTCCACTTCAAGATTATGCCGGGCCGGGATGCGAACGGTCAACCGGGCCGAATAAGACAATTTAAATACGAATTTATTTCCCCTGTAAAAGCGGCGGTAGATTCCCTCCTTTGGGGGTTTTCCAGGCTTGCGGAGTTCATCCATCGGAGAACTCACCCTCAGCTTGAGACCGTCGGCATAAGGTTCAAGAAAAAGCTGTGTCTCATCCAGGAAATATCTGACAATCTCCTCATCCTTATCGCTCACTTCAACCTTTGCCTCGACCGTTACGGCATTTTCATTTGATGTGGTGATCGTAAGGTCTGCAGAGTATGTATCGATATAGAGCGTTTTTCCGGGTGCTGTGGATGCTGATTTGCTGAACGCCCGGGATTGTTTGTTTTTGAAAACGGTGTTTGCCTCGGAAGAGGATAGGGCCACAAGAAATACGCATATCCAAAGGAACGGCATTAACCGACTGTATTTTTTCATATTGACCTCCTTGGTTTTGTGTCTTCATCCTCCAGGCCTAAGACCTCAGCCAGGGTTTCTTTCTTTTCCTGGAGGGCAGCAATCAAATATCGACGGATATGGGCATTGGCAGGATTCAATGCTAAAGCCTCCCGGCACTGCTCGATCTGGGCATCGATGGTCTCGAGACGGGTTCGGTAGAGAAACAAAAAATCCAGACTTAGATCAGCCATTTGAGGAAGAGCCTGTTTTTCCAGACCCTTGATAGCTCTCATATATTCCTGTTCTTTTTTCTCCACTCGAGCCAGAGCTTTCTGAGCCAGAAGACCAGAGGATGGGGCAGAGCTTTTTAAACCGAAGTAGACTCCGATTCCAACGACAATAAGAAGTGCTGCTGCTGCAGGAACAAACCGCAGGAATATCCATCGGAAGGAGAAACGCCCACTCTTTTGTTTCTTTTTCACCTGTGATTCTTGTACGAGCTGCTGTTCTTCAGCCCTCTCTTCACAGAGGACCTCCTCGATGCGGCTCCAAAGATGAGAAGCTTCGACAGGCTGTCTGAGGGATTTAACCAGAGACATGACCTCCTCATCAAGTTGAAGCGCCTTTCGGCAAACCGGGCAGGATGCCGCATGCCGCATGAATTCGGCCTCGTCCATCTCACCACGGTCGTATCTTTCGAGTTCCTTGCAGCTCATTCTGTTTCCTCCTTGCGAGACGCAGAAAGCCGCGTACGGAGCCTGGCCTTGGCCCAGTGGATGGTGGCCTTTACGGTTCCGACCTTGATTTCCAGAACTTCGGCGATCTCTTCCTGTTTGAATCCTTCTATTGCGAAGAGAACAAAACAAGCTCGCATTTGATCCGGAAGGGCAGCAATGGCCTCTTTGATGGAGTGGCGGGTTTCGCCGGATGGCTGGTGGTAATGCCCTGCCTTATTGAGATCAAGCGATACCTCCGGACTTCTTTTTCTGAGCACATCATAACAGGAGTTGATGAGAATCCGGAAAATGTAGGAACTGAATCTTGTGCCGGACCTGTAGTGATGTATTCCGCGGTAGAGCTTGAGGAATGTGTCCTGGACAGCATCTTCGGCTTCCTGCTGCCGTCCCAGCATGCGGAACGCTGTACGCAGGAACGGCTGTTCATAACGCTCGTAGATCATTCGATAAGCCATCAAATCACCTCGTTTGCATTTCTCGATAATGGCTTCTTCATCCATCCGGTTTTTTTTACCTTTCTCTGTGGTGATATCGCGCCAACCATTTTACTCTCATTTCCGTCATTTTGTTAAACGGCAAATTATGAAGAAAGGTTTAATCTGGAAAAATAAAAAATCCCTTTCAACTCCAAAAAAACATTGACTTTTAATGCTTTCTTTCTATAATATATTGGAATCAAATAGATATGGAGGCAAAATGGATTTATTGACAAGGCTTGAAGAAGCTATCCTTATCTCGGTTCTGAAACTCAAAGATAATGCCTATGGTGTGCCTATCAATCATGATGTCTCAAAGATTTTTGGGAAGTCCTACACCATGGGGGGTCTGTACTTTGCATTGGATCAGCTGGTCCGCAAAGAATACCTGATGAAACGATCGGGAGATCCGACACCAAAGAGAGGCGGCCGAAGCAAAGCCTATTACAGACTTACCTCTGAGGGAAAAGCTGCTTTGGAGGCTACGCGAGAGCACCAGATCAAATTATGGAAGGCCATCCCTGAACTAAGTAACGGAAATTAACGAAAAAGAAATGAAAAGCACAAAGCCCCCTTCCGCAGCTTCCTGGTTACTGTCCAGGCTGTCAGGACCATCCGTTGTTGGAGATTATGAAGAAATTTTTCAGGAGATGGCAAAGGAATATGGAAAGCGATCAGCCTGCTCCTGGTACTGGTCGCAAGTTTTGAAATCCATACCTATGTTTGCCGTAAATTTCGTTTATGGGAGTACCAGCATGATAAAAAGTTATTTTAAACTGGCTTATCGAAATATCATCAGGCAGAAAAGATATGCAATCCTTAATATCATCGGTCTGGCTGTCGGTTTGGCTGCATGCTTGCTTATGGCCAGCTATGTCATTCATGAGCTAAGCTTTGAAACGATGCACCCGAACAAGGACCGCATTTATAGGATCAACGGGCGTATTCCCTATGGAGGCCAAGTGCTTCTCAATGCTATCGTGGCTCCTCCATTCGGACCTGCCGTGGAAGAATCCGTACCTGAAATCGAGGAGAGCATCCGATTGCTGAACCAGCATAATTTTCCTGTGCAAATTGAAGATAGACATTATAGGGAAAATCTGATGCTTTTTGCCGAACAGGAGATCCTGGAGGTTTTTGATATCCCTCTTCTTCACGGCGATCTCAAATCAGCCCTCGAAGCACCGTTTACTGTCATTATTGACGAAACCTTAGCCCGGAAATATTTTGGCGATGAGAATCCCATCGGAAAAACTCTCCGTCTGACATTCCAGAATACTCTTGAGTTCCATGTCACAGGAATTATGAAAAAAATGCCATCCAATACCGTCCTCAGGACACCAATGATCGCATCCTTAGCCTCACTCCTTAAAACCTATGGGGAAGCTGCCGAGCAATGGAACAGCTGGGGTACTGTAACGACCTTTGTGAGACTCCAAAAAGGCGCTGACCCTGCTGTCGTCAATGAAAAAATAACGGAAGTGGCCCGATCCCATCTCAACGAAGATGAGAAGGATGCCTCATATTACCTGCAGCCGCTTGATAAAATCTACATTAATTACGCAGCCCGCGGTATGAACAATGACCTGGACAACTCAGGCGATATCTCACGGCTGTATATCTTTTCCGGTGTGGCGCTTCTCATCCTGATAATCGCCGCTATCAATTTTATCAATCTATCTACGGCAAAAATCTCCGGCAGATTGAAGGAAGTCGGCATTCGCAAGACTTGTGGAGCTTCCCGTTCTCATCTGGTCAAACAATTCCTCATGGAATCCCTTCTTCTCACCACAATTGCTATGGGATTAGGTCTCATCCTGTTTTCTTTATTTAAACCCCGACTTGACATTTATCTTGGAAAAGCTCTCAACCTGAACGTCCTGTCCACGCCATGGATTCTTCCCACTGTAGCTGCCATGGTCATCATTGTAGGCTTTTTTGCAGGTTCCTACCCGGCCCTTTTTCTATCCCGGTTCCAGGCTGCTGTTATCTTTCGATCAGGAGTTCCCCGTGGACCTTCCAAATCAGGGCTGCGAAGAATCCTGGTTGGCACTCAGTTTTTCATCGCCAGTGTCCTGATCGTTTGCACTATAGTTGTCTTTAAACAAGTCCGCTACTCTAAAACCAAAGACCTGGGCTTTAACAAAGACAATCTCATTGTGGTCAACAACCGTGAGGCATCCCGCCTTGAAAATGCTCCTATGGTCAAGGAACAAATTATAAGCCGAACCGGAGCCCTGGCTGTATCCTCTGTGGATAGCTTCCCTTCGTCTCAGAATCGAAGTATCTCAACCATCCAGATCGAAGGACAAAGGGAAGAACAAGGTAAGATTGTTCAGTCTCTTGAGGTTGATGAAGATTTCATCCCCACCATGGAGCTCAATCTCATAGCCGGAAGAAATTTCGAATACGGAAGGACTGCGGATAAAGAAGCTGTCCTCATCAATGAAACGGCTGCCCGGAATATCGGACTCAAAGATCCGGTAGGTCAATTCCTTTTTCGAAGTGACAAGGCTTACCGTATCATCGGGATAGTCGAGGATTGGAACACGAATTCGATTCATTCCCGGATCTACCCTATCGTTCTCTTTCATGCAGATGAAACAGCGGGTGAAATCATCATCCGTCTTCCCTCAAATAAAAATCAGGTTGTTATCTCCCGGATTCGCGAGGTGTTTTCCAGCCTTTACCCCCAACAGATATTCGACTATGCTTACGTGGATGAACTCCATCTCAGAGCTTATGAAGAGGAAAGACGCCTGGCATCGCTGCTGATATCCTTCTGTCAATTGACCGTGTTTGTGGCCTGTCTCGGAATATTCGGTCTTGCGGCACACAGCACTGAACAACGAACCAAGGAGATCGGTATCAGAAAAGTTCTCGGTTCGAGCGTCGCCAGCATTGTTGTGTTGTTTACAGGCAAATATCTCCGTTGGGTGATTGCAGCCAATGTTATGGCCTGGCCAGTGGCCTATTTTACGGCAAACAAATGGCTGCAAGCCTTTGCCTTCAGGACAGCGATAGGAGTGAGTCCGTTTGTCATGGCCGGATTGATGACTTTATTTGTTGCCCAGTTATCAGTGATCTTCCAAACACTGAAAGTCGCCCTTTCCAATCCGGTAGAGTCTCTGCGGTATGAATAAGCAAATGATTTTCCATTTCCGCCGTTTATAATGGTGCTTTGCGGATTTTCTGTTGACTGGTTATATTTCCTGTGTGTATCATGAATTAGAGAGGCGTTCAAAGGGTGGAAATTTGATGAAATGGAATGAAAATAACCATCAACTGAATAAAGAAATTCTTGTCCTTTCCAAAAAAATAATTACAGCTTTTATCATCCTTATAATGACCAGTCTCGTTCTATCTGCCCAGGAGGAAAAAGAAGAACAAAAATTATACTCGTCATCAACCAGCTTATCCATCCTTCAAACATCCGGCAATACAAATGAGCTCTCATTAGGTTTTGATACAGAACAAAATCTGAATTTTGAAAAAAGCCGGTTTCATTTTAAGGGAAGCATCATCTATGCTGAAAGCGAGGGAGATAAGAATACAGAATTCTATTTCAGTCAATTAAATTACAGATATTCTTTGAAACCCAGGTTCTATAGTGTCGGCTCAGGGCAGTTTGAGCGCAATGTTCTTTCAGGCTATAAATACAGATTTTTCATCTCAGCCGGAGCCGGATATTTTTGGGTAAAATCAAAAAAAATAGAGGTTTCTTCAGAAACAGCTTTTGGTTGGAGCTGGGAGAACAACATTGAGAAAGAGACAGACTCTGATGTTTCCATCTCATTTGCTTGTGTATCTGTCTCCAACTCAATAAAAATTCCTTTATCCTCCAATTCTGAATTGAATCATCAAAACATATCTTTTTTCAATCTGAAAAAAGGGAAAGACTTTCGCATAACCTCTCTTTCTTCTGTTATCTTCAGTATAAGCAAGATATTTTCAATAAAACTAAGCCATCAATTTATATACAACCATTCCCCAGTACCGGGATTTAAAAACAGGGACCAATACATACTCAGCTCATTGGTTTTAAAGTTATGAACCCGGTTTTTCCTGAGGCAGGATTGCTGCGTCATCGAGATGAACGAAGAGATAAAGCAATCTCACCTTGATATGTTTTAAGTTCAAAACTCCATGCTTTTTATGATAAGATGTGATTTAATTCTCTGGATTAAAGGAGAGGGCCTATGCTTCAAATTTCTCATCTGTCCAAGTCATTCGACAAGGTTAAGGCTGTTGATGATATCTCCCTGGAAGTGAAAGAAGGAGAAATCTTCGGCTTTTTAGGACCTAACGGAGCCGGGAAGACCACCACCATCTCCATGATCGCCGGGCTCCTCACTCCTGATTCCGGAACAATCATGATCGACTCCATGGATACCCGGCATTCCATGCAACAGATAAGAGGGATCATGGGCGTTGTGCCCCAGGACATGGCTTTCTATGAAGAGCTGACAGCCAGAGAAAATCTGCGTTTCTGGGGACGTCTCCAGGGATTATCCGGTAAAGAACTGGAACAGAGAATTCGCTATTATTTGGATAAAATCGGACTGACAGTACGGGAGGATGAGCCCTTAAAAAAATATTCGGGCGGGATGAAAAGGCGCATCAATCTTATTATCGGCCTCCTCCACCGCCCCAAGCTGCTGCTTCTGGATGAGCCGACCATCGGAATCGACGTCCAGACAAAAATGAATATTCTGGATCTCATACGGGAGGCATCCGGGAAAGGAACCACGGTCATCTACACCACCCACAACCTCTCTGAAGCCGAAGAACTCTGTGACCGCATCGC
>Ga0307430_1000654_pt1 | contig 28930 bp, 24 predicted proteins | sample SalMarWE160130MG_FD_202159 | JGI IMG/M metagenome (GOLD analysis project Ga0307430, IMG submission 202159) | Salt marsh sediment microbial communities from the Plum Island Ecosystem LTER, Massachusetts, United States - WE1603-130 | ecosystem: Environmental > Aquatic > Marine > Intertidal zone >...
AATATTTTGTCCAGTAATATTGCGTATGATCCGATCTTACTTGCTGGCGTATTTGCTTAATATGGACGTGAGAATTTGCGTTTATTGTCTTGTTAGAGCTAAAAATAAGAAATCAGCTTTGGATCGTATTATAAATAGACTTAAAACTTTTGATATTTCATATGATAAAATCAAAACAAGGATTAAGATAGTTATTGGTGATTTGAGTAAACCATTATTGGGCGTTAATTATGCTGATTTTGACAAATTGTGTCATACGATAGACGTAATTTATCATAATGGAGCACATGTTAATTTTATTTATCCTTATAGAGTGCTAAAGTCTGTAAATGTATTAAGTACACGGGAAATAATAAAAATGGCATCCAAAAATAAACTTAAAGCAATTCATTATATATCAACTATGAGTGTTTTTGAAGGCAATAAATATAAGGAAGTTTACCACGAAGATATTATTCCGGATTCAATAGAGGACCTGTGGGGAGGGTATCCTCAGACAAAGCTAGTTTCAGAAAAGATATTAAAACAGGCTCGCGATCAGGGTATGCTTGTTAATATTTATCGACTGGGAAGAATCATCGGCGCCGGTAAAAAAATGATAATGTTATCTGATGATGCAATGGCAAGCTTTGTTAAGGGAATGATAAAATTGAAGTTTGCTACGAATTTCGAAATAAAGATAGATTTAACGCCTGTAGATTATGCGGCAAAATTGATTATAGATATATCGTTAGGAAAGAACCAAATAAATAAAAATTTCCATATTATTAATCCACAGCTTATTTCATTGAAAAAAGCTGTAAAAATTATTAACCGAAAGGGCTATAGTGTTAAATTTGTCTCCTTTCAGCAATGGCTGGAAAAGATAAAAGCAGATAACAATAATCCTATGTTTGTTTATAAAGGTCTATTATCTGCATATGGTAAAGAAATCTTAGGCTATACGGTGAAAATCGAAACGTTTAATGTGTTGTCAACAATTAGGAAAAAGGGATTATATATTTTGCCAGCTGTGTATATTATATTTAAGAATTATTTAAATGCAGTATTAAAGAAATAATAAAGCTAATTTATTTAAGATAGAAGAACACACCAGCATACTTATCAATAATTCTTTCTCAGTCTGGGAAAATTATTTAGTATGTATATTAATTATTGCTCCTCTTGATCCAGTTCGGGGAAGAGCTCCAGCTTGGGAGCGTCACCGTTTTTTTCAGGTTCGTTAATGAGGATTTCTATTTTACGTTCGATTTTGGAAAGTTCCTTTTCCAGAGATTTGGCCAGTTTAATCCCTTCTTCAAACAGCGCGATACTCTGCTCCAGAACAAGATCTCCCTGCTTAATCTTCTCGCTGATCTGTTCAAGCCTGGCAAGGCATTTTTCGAAGTCATCCATGGTTGTATGTCTCCTTTACTTCTGCATCGATACTTCCCTTATGCAGTCTTATGGAAAGCTCATTACCCTGATCTGTGTCCTCCGACGATCTGATAATCTTTTTACTGTGCTTATCGGTAACAACCGCGTACCCTCTGCTTAATACCGCAATCGGTGAATGAGCCTGAAGCTGGTTTGCCAGCAGCTCAAGCCTGTGACGGTATGCAGTGGTATATTCGCGCATGGTATAGAGAAGCTGTTCTTTGGCATCATCAAGGCGAAAGTAAAGCGGTTGGATAAAAGAACGAAAGTTTCTCTCCTCGTTTTCAATAGAGAAATGTGAAAGCGTAAGGTGAATACGTTCAATCCGCTGCTTGATATGCTGCTGCAGCACATCTTTAATTTCCTGCACCCGCAGGAGGATATGGTCGCGAGATGCTGATACGAGCTCTGCGGCTGCCGAAGGTGTAGGAGCCCGTACATCGGCGGCCAAATCGGAAAGTGCAATGTCAATTTCGTGACCCACAGCGGAAATGACCGGAAGGGCCGATGAAGCAACAGCACGTACAACTTCTTCATCGGAAAAGGGCAGGAGATCTTCCAATGAACCGCCTCCGCGTCCCATAATAATTACATCCCCAAGCCGATATTTATTAGCAATCCGGATGCGCGAAGCAATAATGGGAGCGGCTTCATTTCCCTGAACAGGTGTGGGGAGGATCGTAAGGTTAATTCCCGAATGGCGGCGACGCAAGACACGCAGGATATCCCGTAAAGCAGCCCCGGTAGGTGAAGTAATGATTACTACATTGGCAGGAAACAGCGGTAAAGACTTTTTATTTTCTTGGGCAAAGAGTCCTTCCTCAGCCAGACGCCGTTTGCGCTCCTCCAGCATCATGAAAATATTGCCTTCACCGGATTTAATTAGCTCATCGCAGATAAGCTGATAACTTCCGCGTTTGGCATATAGCGAAATACTGCCACTGGCTCTGACCAGCATACCATCTTGCGGGAGATATTTTAACTTGTTCAAGCTGCTTTTAAACATCACTACGGAGATAATGGCTTCATGGTCTTTCAGACTGAAATAATAATGGCCGGTACTGGATGGTCTGAAGTTTGAGATTTCTCCTTCAATTGTGACAGAAGGAAATGATTCTTCAAGGATCGTTTTTAAAAGTGAAGTTATTTCGGATACAGTGAAGCATTTTTTGCCCTTAAAGCCGTTTGGAAGATCCTTGTAATTCATGAATGGAGAGTACACTTTTCGGGCTTAAAAGGCAATCCTTGATAACATCATGTAATTTTCGGAGTATACTTGACAGCTGCCGAAAGATTTATAAAATAGAGGGAACTTTTTGTTTGCTAAAAAAAGAGAGGACCCTATGCCGGACAGAATAAATGATGTGAGACCGTTTAAAGCTATGCACTACAATCCCGCTGAAATCGATAATGTCGGGTTGTGTTTATCTCAACCCTATGATGTTATTTCCGAAGAGCAGCAGGATGAATACTACAAACAGCATAAGTATAATGTAATCAGACTTATCTTGAATAAAATAAGCGAGAACGATGATGAAAGCAATAACCGTTATACACGCGCTCGTGATTTATTGCAGGACTGGAAACAAAAGGATATTATTCATGCCTGTCATCGGCCCTCATTTTGGATCTACGAGCAGGCATTTGATATTCAGGCGATCGGGCGAAAAAAGTTAAAAGGTTTTATCGGTATTGTACGACTGCAGGATTATGCTGAAAAAAGAATCCTTCCCCATGAAAAGGTTATGAAAAAACCCATTGAAGACCGGATAAAACTAACTGAAATTGCCAACACTCAGTTTGAATATATCTGGAGTATCTATCAGGATAAGGCTTATATTATTGACAACATTCTGGATAAGTGTGAACAGGACACTCCGATTGTCGATTATTTGGAAGAGAAGATAAACGTGCGTCACAGATTGTGGAGACTGCTGGATGCCGAGAAATGCGAGATCATTTCCAGAACCATGCAGCGTTTAAAGATCTATATAGCGGACGGGCACCACCGCTATCAGACCATGCTTAATATTAGAGATTCCATGCGGCAGAAGTACCCTGATGCGGGACCTGATGCGCCATGGGAATATATCATGATGTTCCTGGTTAATACTGATCATGAAGGTTTAACCATTTTACCCACACACCGTATGCTGTATAGTTTGAATATTCCCAATCTGGCAGAACTAAATATGCGTATTCAGGAACATTTTCATGTAAAATCATATCCATTTACCAATGAGTCGGAAGCTGAGGTCAGAAAAAGGTGGCTGCGTGATCTCAATGCTGTTGAAAACGGCGAACATAAATTCGGAGCTTTTATTATGTCCATGAACCGTTATTATCTTGCTGCGCTGAAAGATGCCGAAGCCTATGAGGAGATGGTGCAGTTGGATAATTCCTCGGAATGGAAGCAATTGGATGTAAATATCCTCAATACCCTTATTCTTAATAAGATTGTGGGAATCACGGAAGAGCAGTTGTCTCTACAGACAAATATTGAGTATACCAAAGATGTGGATGAGGCCATAGCGAGTGTACGCAGCGGCCGGGCACAGGTGGCCCTTATTCTTAATTCAACACGCTTGGAAGATGTCATTATTATTGCGGATAATAATGAAAAAATGCCGCGCAAGTCTACGCATTTTTATCCGAAACCTGTTTCCGGACTGCTTTTTTACAGCATGGAATATATGAACCGGAAATAATCTAATCAGCTGAGCTTTTTGCAATTTCCTCAGCTTAATCTTTTTTTAAGCTGATCAAAATAACGGCCTGCTTCTTCATTGTCTACGATTTCTTCTTCTTTTGCAAACTCAATAATTTCTTGGGGAATCTCTTCGAGAAAAGGAGAAGCAAGGACTTCGACTATCTCACCCATTTTTCTGCGTGATGCGGCATAGGTAATAAACAGCTTGTTTTTGGCACGGGTGAGTGCAACATAGAAGAGCCTGCGTTCCTCTTCATCGGCACTGCCGTTATCGCTTAAAGAGCGTGAATGCGGAAAAATATTCTGTTCACAGGCAGCAATAAATACGATTTCAAACTCCAAGCCCTTGGCAGCATGAACCGTCATCAGATTTACTTTTTGTGAAATTTCATCCTCTTTTAGATCATCGCGGCTTGATAAAGTGATTCGATTAAGATAATCAAAAAGTGAAGGATCGAGATTATCGGGATCATCCTCATATTCACCGATAGAATTTATAAGACTTTCGATATTAAGATACTTGCGTCGGGCAACTGCTTCCTTCTTGTGCTGCAGCATTAAATAAGCGAAATAGTCGATATGATCCGTCAATGAGCGGAGATGTGAGGACAACTTTTTTTTTGTGAACATATGCTCTCTATAATGCTCAGTGAATGTTACGAATTCCTTAACTGCTTCTGTTGTTTTTTTGTTTAGCATCGCTTGTTTGTTATTAGCTGTTATGCTCATAGCGGAATACAGGGAGCAGGATTCCTTTTCAGCAAGCTCTAAAAGAGAAATTATGGCCTGTTTACCTATTCCCCTGCGGGGTATATTAATAATGCGCAGCAGGTTGATGTTATCGTCGGGATTGGCAATTACTTTGAGATATGAGACTATGTCCTTAATTTCTTTGCGGTTAAAAAAACTCTGCCCCCCCGATACAAGATAGGGAATATTGGCATTAAGCAATGCTTCTTCAAGTGGACGGGTGAGATGATTTGTACGTACCAGGATGCCTATATTGTCATAGGTTATGCCTTGCCGAATGGCTAACGAGCGGATTGTGCGTGCAATATATTCGGCTTCGGCACGTTCATCGGCTGCCTGATAGAGAGAAATAGGCTCTCCCGGCTTAAGACCACTCCAAAGAATTTTTTGTTTACGTTTTTGATTATTGGCGATTACGCTGTTTGCGGCCAGCAGTATGGTTTTGCTTGAGCGGTAATTCTGTTCTAGTTTTATTTCCGTAAAGCCGGGGAAATCTTTTTCAAATTGGAATAAATTTTCATAATGAGCTCCGCGCCATGAATAAATGGATTGATCGTCATCACCTACGACGCAGATATTATTGTGAGCTCGGGCAATAAGTTTAATAAGCTCATATTGTTTAATTGAGGTGTCCTGAAATTCATCGATCAGGACATAACGGAAGCGCGTCTGGTATTTATCCAGAATATCAGGATGATCGTTGAAGAGCTTAATAGGCAATACTATTAAATCGTCAAAATCAAAGGCCTGGTAAGCCCTGAGATGCTGCTGATAATCGTTATAAAGCTGTTCGTACATCAGATTGTGCTCATCCCAACTTGCACGTTCATGTTTGATACCAGAGAAAAGATCCGAAAGGGAGTAGAGATCCAATGATTCCGAGTAAAGACCCCGCTCTACTGCCAGTTCACGTATCAGGGCATGTTTATCGGTCTGGTCGTAGATCGTGAAATCTGTCTTATAACCCATTTTTTTTGACCACTCACGAAGGATCTTTACCCCAAAAGCATGAAAAGTACACATAGTAAGCTGGGAGACCCTTTTTGCTGTGATTTCGTGTATCCGTTTGCTCATTTCCCTGGCCGCTTTATTGGTAAAGGTGACAGCGAGGATGGATTTCTGGGCAATATATTTATTCAGCATATAGGCAATCCGGTAGGTAATAACACGTGTTTTACCGGATCCGGCACCGGCTAAGAGCAGCAGTGGTCCTGTAAGGGTTTGTACAGCCTTAAGCTGATTGGGATTGAGGAGTTCCTGGTAATTAATCTGCATGGGTTTATGACACTTCCTTGAAAAAGAGAGTGATCCCAAGCTGAACTGCCGTATATACTATTATACCGGCAATGCATACGCCGATGGATATGGCGAGAAACGACTTTTTTTTATCCATGCCCAACACCCAGGCTCCTAAGGCACCTGTATACGCGCCTGTAATTGGGAGGGGAATAGCAACAAAAAGAGTGAGCCCTATATAACCATATTTATCCACTTTGGCTTTTACTTTTTTTCGTGATCGTTCTATAAGTTTTTCAAAGAGCTTTGCATAGGATTGCCACTTATAAAGAAGTTTATGCACGGTATGCAAAAAGAGTAATACCAGAGGTGCGACCAGTATGTTTAACAGCACGCAGTAACCGTAGGCCAGAAGCGGATGCATGCTGTTGGCCAGTGCAAACCATAAGCCTCCCCGCAGTTCTGATATCGGAACGAATGTCCAGAAAGCAGTCCAAAAGAATATTTCAAGAGTCAAATTGCTAAGCTCCTTAAGTTTAGATGTGTTAATATAAGAGCCTATCATACATTTTTTTTAAGAATATGCAAGCGAGTATTATGATAATTACACGGCAAGCAATATTGACTTTACGCTCTATTAGCACTACAAAGGATATACATGAAACTGATAAAAGAGCTTTTAGCAGATCGTGGTAAACTCACTTTCTTTGGCAGCATGTATGGTCTCATAGGACTCTTGCTGGTTTTCCAGATTTTAGTGGGGATTTTGCCGTGGCTTAATGACAGATCCGCTCCGCTTGTCTGGGTGAGCGGAATCACTCACGGAAAAAAATGCAGAGGTAGTCTTACTGTCAGGGTTGTAGCGAAGGACAATGATACGGCTGTAGGGAGAATGTGTTTCATTGTAGATGATGAGCTGATCGCTTTAAGGACGGGTGATACAGAGTCCCTTGCCGATACATTTTTGCTTGATACAGACACTCTTCCCGAAGGGGTTCATTCCATAAAAGTCAAAGTTGTGGACACCTCCCTTTTTGCCCATACCGTCATTCGGCAGTATGAGATCAGCGTTGACAGAACACCTCCGGTTCTCACCTTAAAATCAAAAAGTACCTCGGCATTTCAGGGTGATACCCTGCCTTTATTTATTCAAGCCGATGAAGTGCTTGAAGAACTGCAGGGTGAGCTCTTTGAAAAGAATTTGATCTTCTTTTCGTACGCAGGCAACAAAGAATATTTTAGGAGCTTGATTGGAATACCGGTTCTGGAGCGAGCAAAATCTTTTAAATTTACATTAAGGGCAATAGATTTGGCCGGGAATGAAGCTTCCGTTAACGTAACTGTTACCATAACTGCCAAAAAATTCCACCAGGAACAAATAACTCTCACACCCCAAAAAGCAGGATTATTAACTGATTATACGGCGATCCGCAATGATTATAAAAAGATAAACGCTGCTTACAACATAGTATCTTCCCGACAGCTGTGGAAAGATACTTTTATAAGACCGGCTAGCGGTCGTATCAGTTCGCCTTTCGGTGAGCAGCGTGTATTTAATACTACTGTTTACAGTGTGCATCGCGGTATTGATATTGCCAATAAGGCAGGTACCCCCATTTATGCTGCCAATCATGGAGTTGTAGTACTTGCCGAAAAATTACATCTCTACGGCAATACTGTAATTATCGACCACGGACAAGGTGTACACACTATGTACGCCCATATGCAAAAATTAACTGTCACAAAAAACAGTAAAATAGAAAAAGGCCATTTAATAGGGTATATGGGTGACACAGGTCTTACTACCGGAGCTCATCTGCATTGGGAGATGAGAGTAAACAATCTGGCTGTGAATCCCGATCAATGGATAAAGCTAGTTTTTGATTTTCCTTAAGGAAGAAAGAGCATGGATTTTATTTGCGGTGTAGATGAAGCAGGCAGAGGGCCTTTGGCAGGACCTGTCACGGCTGCTGCCGTTATCCTTCCTGAAATATTTCCTGTGGAGAAATTAAAGGATTCAAAAGTCTTGAACAGGGCACAGCGGCAGTGCAGTGCATGTATAATAAAAAAGCAGGCGATTTCGTGGGCAGTAGGTTGGGCATGGCCAGAAGAAATTGATAAGTACAATATACACTATGCCACACTTTTAGCTATGCAAAGGGCTCTTAATAGCCTTTCTATAAGACCGGATCTGGTTTATATTGATGGAAAATATTCGCCTAAGATAAATCTGAACTGCCGGGCAGTTGTTAAAGGCGATTCGTTTATCCCCGTTGTACAGGCTGCTTCGATAATGGCGAAAACACAACGTGATTTGTGGATGGAACGCTTTGCCAGAATTGAAACACAATACCTTTTTGAAAAACATAAAGGTTATCCCACCAAGGAACATAGAGAGCGCTTAAAATATTTTGGGATTTCATCTATTCACAGAAAATCTTTTAGGATTGTTTAGTTTTTAAAAAGTCCACAGCTTTCTGAAAACCGCCAAGGAAATTTTCTAAATCTTCTTGAAAAACAATGAGTGAGTGTCTTTCGAAATCATTTTCACCATTTTTTTTACTTTCCACAATATTCAGGAATAAATCACCGTTTCTATTTTCTTTAACATTAAAGAAATAAGTTCTGCGTCCCGAGACAGCTCTTGATGAGAATATTTCTCCCCTTAAACCCATAAATAATACCATCCTTTATTAATTTGGCATATTTTTGTATAATATATCTAAAATATCATACTTCTGCAAGGCTCCTTCCTTTTTTTATGAGTGGTAGGAGAATGGAAAAATAATACTTTTTACCCAAAATATGCTGCGATGTGAAAATATGAATTGACCTTTGGCCTAAAAACCCCTATTATCACTTTTTGTATATGAAGCACAAACACAAAAAAAAACGGATTGCAAAGAAAAAACGCTCACCACATGATTTTTTTACACAGGTAAAAACCATTTGTCAAGCATCAAAAAAAACAGTAAGTAATGACCTGGAAAAGGCAGCGTTGTTGTGGAGCAAGTTCGTGGCCTGGCTAAAATGGGCAGCACCGTTGTGGAACAAGTTCGCAGGATTTCTCAAAAAAACCTTTACAGTGGCAAAGCGTATTTATAAACTACTTTCGCCTGCCTGGTTAAAACTTCCCGATTCAATTGTCTTTTTTGCCGCCATATTCCTCGCATCTTTTTTTGTGATTGCTTTTGAAACAATACAATTTCATGTGCTTCTTTATGCAACAAACTATTTGAATGCCACATTCATTATTTCAATAGCCATGTTGGGAATTGCGATTGGGAGTATTTTAGGTTTTTATTTAAACAGAATCAGAACAGAAATCATTATGCTTATGTCCGGTGCCGGTCTGTTTTTTTCGATTGTCTTATCATATTACAACATAATTAATATTGGGTTCTTAAAATATCCTTATTTTCTCATATTGCCCTTTATTTTTGCTTCAATAATAATTGCTACTATTTTTGCCAAACGTAATTCCAATGCTGTATATTTTACCAATTTAATATCTTCCGCATTCGGTATTCTCTTTCCGATTCTTCTGGTGCCGGTATTTAAAAGCGAGAACTGTATTTTTATCCTTATGTTTATTCCCATTATAATTGTTCTCCTCCTCTGCTTAAAAATAGCTAACGTGCTGTTTAAAATACCTGCGGTTATCGTGTGCGGATTATTATTTTTCTGGCTGGCCGGATTTGTTAACAATAATTTAGAGCTTCCCGAAACTATTCCTGCCGCAGTATTCGAAGAAAAAATTATTGCTGAAATGCCTCAGTCCAATATTAAAAACTATAAAAAAAATTATACGCTTGATTTTTTTAAAGCGGTTTATGAAGAACAAGAAAATGGTATGTATCTGTTTACTTCCGATCAGTATGATAAAAAGCGTGCTGATTATTTTTTGCGGGTATTGGGTTTTAAACCGCGATTTGATTTTTTCCCGCTGCTTATGTTCGAAAAAGTTACTGCAATAACTTCACTTGAATCCATTCCTGCAGATGTCTTTGAGTATGAACTTATCCCCGAGATTGAAGAAAAGTATGATATGTTTTTCGATAAAAATTATGACCGCGTATTTTTGGAAAAAGTATATAAAAAGGATGAGCGCAACGATGTCTATAAATTAAGCGGTACGGATTATGATAATTTGCGTGCAAAATATCTCTTAACAGCATTAGGCCACTTTGAAACATTTGACCTGAATTTTGATATAAAATATCATGGGTCTTTACGAGATCTTTATAAAACATTCACATTAAGTCATCGTATTCTGCTTTCTGAAGATAATATGCTGGGCAGGATAGAGTATACGGGTGATGATGATTATATGTTTATGTCTGTTGACGGTGTAATTCTGGACGGTATCGACAGCTATGACGGCGCCCATTTTGATCCTCGAGTACCCCGCATTCCGCATCAACAAAACCCCAAGGTTTTCATTGTCGGCTTATCTGCTGACGGAATAGTCAAGTCGTGCAAGCGGCTGCCCGACGCAGAGGTTATAGGAGTTGAGATAAATCCTATTGTGATACGCACTATGAGTGAACAGGGACAATTTGCAGATTTTGCTCATAGGCCGTACGATAATGTGGTTGTATATGAAGGTGAAGGGCGTTCGCATTTGGAGAATACAAACGAGCTGTATGATATGATCTGTTTAATGAATATCCATATGGAGCACAGCCCGATATCTACACTTAGTCCGGAATATTTTCATACCATCGAAGGTACCAGACTTCTATTGGATAAAATTAACAGCAGAGGTTATGTAGTGTATGAAGAGATAATTGTTAATAGGCGTTCTCATTTTTTCTTTTTGAAATTCTTAAATACGATTAAACAGGCAATGCGGGAAATGGGAATCAAAGAACCCGAAAAACATATCCATGTATTTAGCTGGGATTTCGCCGAAGGCGGTAATGCCTTTCGCACGCTCACTATCAAGCGTACTCCCTTTTCTGAAGGAGAAGAAAGAGAATTCGAGCGCTATTTAGAAAATCTGCGAACCACAGGCTACTATTTCAATGTAAAACTGTTGTATTCTCCCTTCAGACGCACTTATACAGAATTGGAGTCGTTTATTACAGGTGAGGATGAAAAAGAACGGATTGAGATACCATCCGGCTTACTTGCGGATGATTTTTTTGAGTCTATTGTAAACAGAGTGCATGACAGCGATGATATCAATTTTTTATTATCAAATTATGATCGTTCCTCATATAATACCTTCTGGATAGCGTATAACAGGCTGAATGAACGCGATAAATACCGATTGCAGAAAATATTGGATGATGCCGGGTATCCTTATAAACTGGACTTGGCACCTGTGAGTGATGATGATCCTTTTCCCTTTAATATTTATAAAAACCGTAACGAAGTAAGAGACATCCTCTATCTGGTAATTATGTTGAGTATGATTCTCATTTTACCCGTGGTTCTCCTCATTCTAACCAAAATAGGGCAGTATAAAATGTCTCTGATCATTCCCAATTTTTTCGTGGCTATTATCGGTTTTGGCTATATGCTGGTAGAAATCGTACTCATGCAAAAATTTCAAAGATTCATCGGATCACCTACGTATTCACTTATTATTATTTTGGGGGGTTTGTTGTTTTTTAGCGGTATCGGCAGTTTTTTAAGCAGGTTTTTCCCTAAAAAGATAATAATTCTCTGCATTGTTGCCATCCCTCTGTTTTTGGGTATTAAACTGTTATATCTGGATGATATTTTCCGTTTACTTGCTGCTTTGGGATTTACCGAGAAAATTATTGCTTCCGCGTTCTTAATTATGCCGCTTACTTTTCTTATGGGGATTCCTTTTCCCAATGCACTGGAAATTGTAAAAGCAAACACATCGGCAGAGTATGCCTCTCTTTTATTCGGTATCAGCGGTGCCTTTTCAACAATTGGTGCTGCGAGCTCCCTCTTTATCTCCGTATCATATGGTTTCAGTACAACTTTTTTAGTGGGTGCGGGCTGCTATATAGCGGGACTACTTTTGTTTTTATTAATAATCAGAAAAAAGGCTTGAAATAAAATTTATAGATATGTTATTTTCACACTGGAAAAAAAGGTTTTTGTTTCAGCTATATCTAAGACGTCGCCTGTTATTGTGAATTCTCCTTGCAGCCTGATGTCTTCCGAAGAGCTTCCTATCATAACATCAATATTACCGGGTTCTACGATAAAATCATCACTTTGATTTAAAAATCCCAATTGAGTCAGCTTTATAGTGAATGTAACCAAACAAGCTTTCTCCGGTTCGAGATGTATTCGGCAGAATCCCGCCAGTTCTTTAACCGGTCTGGTTACACCGGCTTCACGGTCATGAAGATAGAGCTGTACTACTTCATCTCCTGCTCTCTTTCCGCTGTTGGAAACACGTACTGATATAGTTACCTCTCTGCTGCCAGATACCGAAGCCGGAGTGATAACCAGATCAGAATAGGTAAAAACAGTATAACTTAATCCGTATCCGAATTCATAGAGCGGTTTTACCGATTCATCCACATAGTCACCGTGCCAATTGGATCTTCCACCGGAAGGCTTATGATAATAATACACAGGTATTTGGCCGACATTTCTGGGAACAGTTATAGGAAGCTTTCCACCCGGTGTGTAGTCGCCAAAAAGTACATCAGCTATTGCCCTGCCGCCTTGTTCTCCCGGCACCCACGCTTCAATTATGGCAGGAATATGTGCGGCAGCCCATTTTAATGAGATAGGTCTTCCGTTAATTAATACCAATACTACAGGTTTACCGGTTGTGGCAATTTCCTTGAGTAATTGTTCTTGAATACCGGGCAGGTTCAAATCGGTCCGGTCTCTTGCTTCACCGCTTGTACATTCTTTTCGGAGACCGCTGCGGTCTCCGAGTACCAGTGCCACAATATCGACAGCCCGGGCAAGCTGAACGGCTTCACGCAACCCCTGATCCGTACCATCCAGTATATTACAGCCTTTGGCATACCTGACATGTGTTTTTGTATTTACTTTATCTTTAATTGCCTGATATACGGTTTTTCGTTTATAGAGCTTCTTTGAAAATGCTTCATCATCCTTGGCGTCAAGGATCTCTTTATAAAAGCGCATTGCCTGCTGTTTCTCCTGCTCGCTTACATCGTGTGTCATGACGTTATTCGGATTTAGGAGAAAATCAAGCACACCTTCAAGCTGACTAATATATGAATAATCCCCTAAGAAGTTGCGTATGCTGTCCGCACTGGGGCCGATTACGGCGAGTGAGGAAATATCCTTGGATAACGGCAGGAGGTCGTTCTCGTTTTTCAGCAACACAATTGACTTATGCGCGATCTCAAGAGCCAGCTCCTGGTTTTTGGACAAAGAATAAACTGATTTTATTTTACGTTTTTTTACATAAGGTTCTTCAAACAAGCCCAGCTCGAACTTGGCTTTTAATACTCTCTGCACCGCAGTATCAACTATCTCTTCCGGCAATGTTCCGGACTGCACTGCATTTTTTAACTCATTACCATAGGCCTCAACAGTAGGCAGTTCAATATCGAGTCCGGCTTTAAGAGCTTTAATTCCCGCTTCTGTTAAGCTCGTCGCAATATGATGATAGCTGTATGCTGTAGAAATGGCCATATAATCGGCTATCACAAAACCGTCAAAACCCAATTTATTTCTGAGCAGTTCTGTTAATATCTCATGAGACACAGCACAGGGGATACCGTTTATTTCATTATAAGCATTCATTACAGACCTTAGGCCGGCCTCTTTTATTACTGCTTCGAATGGTTTTGCAAATACTTCGTAAAGCTCTTTGGAATTGATATGCGGCGGGGCCCAATTTAAGCCGCCCTCGGAAGCAGAATATCCGATAAAATGTTTGGCCGTAGCTATTACCCCCTGCTTAATATTATCACCCTGCAGCCCTTGCACATAAGCGGTGCCCATACGTGATACCAGATATGGATCCTCGCCGTACGTTTCTTCTGTGCGTCCCCAGCGCGGATCGCGGGCAATATCAAGCACAGGGGAGAGCCCTTGGTGAACCCCTATTGCTCTCATTTGGGTACGGATGAGGTCTGTCATGCGCTCTGCCAGAGAGGGGTCCCATGTGGAGGCAAGACCTATTATCTGGGGAAAAACAGTGGCCTCCCTTGCCTGTAAGCCTGAAAGACACTCTTCATGTATAATAGCGGGGATTCCCAAACGCGTATGTTTTTTAAGGTAACGCTGGATTGAATTAATAATCCAGGCAACAATAAAAGGCGGCAGAAGCAGCATGCCGGCAATTCGGGAAATCTGACCGATGCCATGGCTTAATACGGAATTCATCTTGTTTTTATCAATGCCCTTAGGTCCCAGGACTTCAAATCCCCAGCGTGCTTGAAGTTGTGCTATTTTTTCATCGAGTGTCATGTGTGATAAAAGATCGGAAGTGCGTTTTTCGCTTGATTTATCAGAATCCAAATAGATGGGTATACTGCTTTTCATCTTGCTTGAAATAATAGGAGAAAAAAATTGCTTAGTCAATAAAAGAACAATTATTTCATGAATTATTCGGAAAGCGGCGATTCTTCGATAATTGCCTTAATATACAGTACTACGCGTTCGTTCACAGGATCATTGGTAGTTACCGCAATAGTACGGACCAGCAAACCTTTATATTGCTTGGAATAAAATTTACCCGTAATGATACTGCTTTCACCCGGCTGTAAAACCTGGGCTCCGTCTTCTATAATGGTGCAGCCACAGCTTACTTTTGTTGAGAGTATTTCAAGCGTACTTGTGCCGTTATTGGAAAACTTAAAGGAAAACTCAAACTCACCTTTTTGAGGGATAGTATCTAAATTGTATTCCGTACTCTCAAATACTATATGTGGGCTTTCATGTTGTTTTACTTGTGTTCCCCGGCAGCCTCCGGCAAGCATGATGAGGAAAAAAACAACACATGCGCTCATTATAAGAACAGTTAATCTCATGTGTAACCCCTTTAAAATATTATTGTAATCAACAGATGCTTAATGTCAAGGGAAGAAAATATGAAACCACAGATTGCACAGATTGCACAGAAAAAAAGTATAACATAGTATTTCACAACAAAATATCCATATTTATAATCATATTCATAATATTGACCTTTTTAAACGGAAATAGTATATTCTGCCAATACTGAAAATTAAGCGCCTGTCGTATAATGGTTATTACCCCAGCCTTCCAAGCTGGAGATACGGGTTCGATCCCCGTTGGGCGCTCTACTAATTGCTTATAAGGCAAGAAGTTATTAACTGCCCCCCACAAGGGGGCTTTTTTTATGAATAAAAATTAATATCTCTTGACAAATTTTGGTATACATGGAAACCTGTGTGTTTAAAACTTCGCGGGACAGAATATTTGAGCAAGAGAGGTCTTAAATAGCATATGATAGTCATGAAATTCGGCGGCACTTCAGTCAAAGATGCCGGACGTATGGATAAGGTTCTTGATATTGCACAAGCTGTTTCAGATAGGGCACCGGTTGTTGTAGCCTCTGCTATGGCCAAAGTAACCGATACTTTGCAGAGTATTGCTCGGTTATCGGAACAGGGCAAAGAGCGTGAAGCAAAGCAGTTATTGAAAGAATTAAAGGCTCGTCATGTTTCCGAAGCAGGCAAATTCTTAACCGCTGAAAATAAAGAGCAGTGCTTCAATACACTTAATGAATATTTCAGGTCGCTGGAATCCATAGCCAAAGGTTTGTGTTTGTTGAAAGAGCTTACCCCGCGTAGTAATGATGCAATCCTTTCTTTCGGAGAACGTTTTTCAACATTACTGCTATTCTATCGAACCAAAGAAAGATGTATTAAAGCCATTCTTCTCGATTCCCGGGATTTTATTAAAACAGACGATACTTTTACCAATGCCTATCCGATTTTTGAACTCACTAACGAGAAAATCAGACAAATGATAAAACCGCAAGCCGGCACCATGTATATTGTCCAGGGTTTTATCGCTTCCACAAAAGACGGAATTACAACTACTTTGGGACGGGGTGGGTCGGATTATTCGGCTACTATAATCGGTGCGGCTTTAGCTGCGGATGAAGTTCAGATTTGGACGGATGTTGATGGAATCATGACTTCCGATCCCCGTGTTGTGAGTAAAGCTTTTACTATACCTGTGATAACATACAAGGAGGCGGCAGAGCTGGCTTATTTCGGCGCTAAGGTTATTCACCCCTCTACTATCCAGCCTGCTGTGAACTCGAATATCCCCGTAGTAGTTAAAAATACGGAAAATCTTCAGACGGCGGGAACCAAAATAACCTCAGGGATTCCTAATGGTGGATTAAAAGCCATCGCTTTTAAAGAGGGTATTACGTTAGTGAATATAACTTCATCGAGAATGCTCTTAGCACACGGTTTTTTGCGAAGAATATTTGAGGTATTTGAAAAATACAGAACATCAGTGGATTTAATCTCAACATCCGAAGTTTCGGTATCTGTTACTGTTGACCAAACTGAACAGATAAGTGAAATTAGCGAAGAACTGGCTGATATTGCCAGTGTAGTTGTTGAAAAAAATATGAGTATTATTTGCCTTGTGGGTCAGGAGCTCTGGAAAGATTCTATTTTTGTGTCTCAGGTATTTGAAAGCTTAAGTGCCGTTCCCATACGCATGATTTCCCTCGGATCATCTGATACGAATTTATCATTGGTAGTACCAACTCAGTTTTCAAATGATGCGGTACAGAAATTGCATCAACATTTTTTTAAGGAATAATATAACTATGGAATTACAGTTTTTAAAAATGCAGAGTTGTGGGAGTGATTACATTCTTGTTGATTGTTTTTCTCAAGCAGTTCCTGAGGAAAAATCATTATCTGAGCTTGCACGAAAAATATGCCATAGGCATTTCGGTGTTGGAGGCGAGGGTCTTGTTTTTATTGTTCCCGGTGAAAAGAACAATGTAAAAATCCGCTTTTTCAATATCGACGGCATAGAAGCGGAGACATACGGTGATGCGATCCATTGTGTTGGTCGGTATGCTTTTGACGCAGGTTTAATAAAGGAAAAAAAGATAAGCATAGAGATATTAAAAAAAGATATCCACTTGGAAGTTATCGACAGCAACAATTTATGCCTAGATATGGGCCCGCCTTATCTGTTTGACAATTCGCAGGAATTAAAGGAGCAGACTGTTAACGAATATAATACTTCACTTATTATAAACGACAAAGAATATACTATTACACCTATTTCTATGGGTAATCCGCATGCAGTTGTTTTTGTTCAAGATTATAATTTTCCCGTGCATGCTACCGGGAAAAAGATCGAACATCATCCTATGTTTCCCGAACATACCAATGTTGAATTTGTACGATTAATAAATAAAGAAGAGATACAAATACGAATCTGGAAAGGGGGGGTAGGGGAGAGCCTGTCATGTGAAACCTGTGCTTCTGCGGCTGTTATTGCCGCCGCTATCAATGGTTTTAGTGATAGAGATGTAATGGTGCATTTAAAAGGTGGTGATTTATTTATTGAATGGAACGAGAAAGACAATCATATCTTTGTTACCGGTTCGGCGCTGTATGTATTTTCCGGTTCTTACTATTTCGAAGAAGGAAATAGTTAGTTGCCTTGTCATTTCAGGTGAAATCAAGTATTTTTAAATTAATTATTATCATGTTGAAGGGTATTATATGCCTGATATTTTTGACAGTATAGAATCTTTTTTTCGCTCGCTTTTTCATGAAAGCGATGCATACACGACTGACTCTTCAGGAAGAAAACAATATTACGATCCTGATATGCAGGATGCCTGGGATGAGCTCGAAGAGTATCTGAAGGAGGGTAAAAATAAACCCAGAAAAAAAACTTCACATTCGACATGTGGGGCAACTCAATCCGATCCGAGAAAACAGCGGATAAAAACACTGCAGGAAGCACTGCGAGAGGACTATGCCAATTTAAAAGTTCGATTTGCCGCTCCATTTGAGGAGGTGAAAAAAGCTCATAAAAAACTTCTCCGTCAGTATCATCCGGACAGGTATGCAAACAATCCGGAACGCTGTAAAATGGCAACTGAAATAACTCAAAAGATAAATCAGTCATTTCAAAAAATTAAAGATTTCGAACAAAAAAAATAAAAGTATGATTTTTCTTTATAGCTAAAAAGAATAATAATTGACATATTTTGCTTTTTATCTTATGTTTGCTAATATGAAATGTCGATTGCAATGTGGTATATTTAAGAAGTAGATAATGGAATTAATATTAATATTTTTAACCGGTATTTTCGCTTTAATTTTTTCACTTGCCAGTATGCCGTTTATTATTCATATATCGCATAAATTCAATTGGTATGACCGGCCTGGCAAAAGAAAGATCCACAAAGAGCTTATTCCACGCCTTGGCGGAGTTGGTATTTTTTTAGCATTTTTCTTAAGTATTATTATAATGCCGATTATCTTAAATTTATTTTTTGATAGCAAGCTCCCTCATTTCTTGGATCTAAAATATATCAGTATTTTTATAAGTTTTTCACTTATATATTTCCTTGGTCTGCTTGATGATTTTTATGATTTAAGAGCAATCTTTAAATTATTCATTCAAATATTTGCTGCTGCAATTGTGACCATAAGCGGTTTTGTGGTAACAACAATTAGTTTGCCATATGTGGGTGAAATTAATCTCGGCATTTTAAAATATCCGATAACAATTCTGTGGATAGTGGGTATAACAAATGCTTTGAATCTGGTTGACGGCATGGACGGTTTATGCGGTGGGATAACCGCATTTGCCGCTCTTTCTATGGGAGTTATTTCACTTATCCAACCGAACATGCAGGTGTTGCCTGCTGTTATGGCTTTTGCCCTGTTCGGAGCTGTAATAGGCTTTTTGAAATATAATTTCCCGCCTGCGAAAATATTTATGGGTGATTCCGGAAGTCTGTTTTTAGGTTTTATACTTGCGGTGCTTCCACTAGTGGGTATTTCCGGCGCAGCTTCGGTAACGAGTCTGCTTGTACCAATAACCATACTTATGGTACCCATTATTGATACAACTGCCGCGATAATACGACGAGTTAAACTGAAAAAATCAATAGCATCTCCGGATAAAGAACATATTCATCATAAACTATTGGCGTTGGGATTAAGCGAAAAAAAGATACTCTTTGTCATTTATATGATCTGTGCATATCTTAGTACTATCGCGATTACTACAGTTATTCTCCCGAAAGAGATTCCTGTTTATCTTACTCTTATTGTTTGGTTAGGCTTATTGTTCGGTTATGGTTTATTAAATCTTATTCAATCAAAAAAGAGGCAAGTCCAAAAAACGGAAGAAGAGAAAAAGAAGAAATTTATTCTTTAACTTGTTTTTCTTTACGTCTGCTTTATAATCTTTTCAGATATCGTTATTATCTCTTCGATCGAAGGAGCAATTTCATACTCCAGGAGATCTCCTATGAGCACAAAATCTTTTCTTTCAAAAGCTGTAATAAGCTCATTTAGATTCTTGTTGAAATCACTGTAAAACTGTGCAAAAGATTTCTCTTTAAATTTTATGTTGCTTAATATTTTAACTAATTGTACATTGGAAAATATTTTTAATAAGCTTTGAGTGAGCTCGGTAAAATTGACAATAGCCTGCATTGCCTCACGGTCTTTTCCTGTTTGTAATAGAATTGATACCTGAATGATATCCTGTTTTGCATCTTTTAATTTTTGAATAATTTCGTTCAAAGTAATAAGAGGATTTTCTATTTCGTTTTTTAAAAGCGCCAGTTTTGTTTTTACCTGAGAAAGGGTATGCAGTGCATCCTGTTTGTTTTCGTCGGTCCATGATTGAATCATGCCGCTGGTGGTTCCTGCAAAGACTTTATCGAGCATACCGATTTCACTGGTTGCGGACTCGGTAATTTTATACTTTAATATATCAGAGAACTCTGAGCGTATAAGTTTATATTCAGTTAATACTTTTTCTATTCCCGCATAATCATCTTTTTCAATAACCATACTTAGTTCACTGAAATATCGGATCAAATTATTTAGTCTAATAAGATAAACCTCTTGAACATGTTTGGCTTCTACATTCATTATCTGAATGGTATCAATCTGTAATTCTTTGTTTTGTTTTAGATTGTCGTATGTATAACTTTTACCGTCAAGCTCGAGCTTAAAAATCAACAGCTGTGATTGATTTAACCACTTTTCAAGTGAGGTTATGATATCTTGAATCGTTTTCTCGTTCTCTAAGGTAAAGTCTAATTCCTGATTATTAATATAGATTTTCACTATTTTTTTATCTCCTTAATGCTATTTACCGGGATTGAGATTTTTAAGAGACTGGGAACTTTTTTCTAATGAATCAAGCATGCCTTCCATCATACCGTATTTTCTTCGTAGCTGTGCTTCATAATCTTCCATATGTTCATTGTAATTTTTAATTTCAATCTGCTTTCGTGAAACCTGAGAATTTATGGTAGCGATTTTTATGGCGATAATACCGCCTGTCGTGATATAGGGTTTCAGGTAATTATCAACAGTATAGGCAACCCCTGTATCAACAACAAGATCCCCATCACTATCTTTGCCAAAGAGTTCCTCAATCCACTCCGGATGAGCTCTTAAGGCCTGTTCGAGTTTTGCTTCATCGATCTGAAGATAACCTCGCATTAGGATTTTGTCGATTGCACCTGAACTACCCGTCCCGGGATTGGTGGAGATGCCTATCTGGGCCAGTAAGACCATATCCCTGTCACCGCTGGTTTTATACGGATTCATCATTATGCGCTGTAAACTGGACTTTAGATTCATTAAGGTAATATCACCCTGTAAGATGCCTAATTTTCCTGCTGCTTCCTTTCTCTCTTCAGCTGTAAGATGCGCAGCTTCGGAAATGACAGATTCTTTCTTTCTGGTCAGAATATCAATTTCTGTAATAAGTTGGTTATAATTACCTGCGAAGGCAATTATTGTTTCCTTGATTGATTCTATATCCCGTTCAATCGAGAGCTCAATCGGTTTATCGCTTTGTTTTAACAGAGTAATCGTTACTTCCGGAACAAGGTCGTCGATAAGGTTAGAGTCTCTGATTATTTCCACACCGTTTAATTCAATAATAGCATTACCTGCCTGTGAGATGGGGTTTGCTGCGATGTAATCACCACGGGCGGAAGGATCGGTTATATTTATGTTTTTTATATAAATACTGCGGTGGGTATTTTTATTATTAATGACCACAGCCTCAATGTTTTGAGCCATTTTCCCAATTGGAACGTGCACTTTTATATAATCATCTGAATCATTTATTTCCGGAAGAGCTAAGAGCTTGCCTTGCCCTTTAAAGAAAAGAATATTCATATTGTCAATTCTTTTGGGCGGTTCGGGTTCTTCCCACTCCGGCAGGATTACTTTTGAATTTTCACTTTGTATACGAATTCCTTTATGCTCGATGTAGCCGGTATCTGGTATTACCGGCCCGGACGGTGGTGTAATCTCAGGTAAATCTTCAGGGGAGATCATGTGTGTTCTGACTTCATATTCCAACACCATATTCTCATTAAGTTTGAATGCCGGCTTAACGGGGATCTGCAGATTGACGTTAGGATTGACTGTGAGTGCCCCTTCTTCGATTGAATACATCCCGGTGCTAAGAGGTGAGTCGAGTTTTTGTATTGCCTCTGTGGTAAGAGGTACGTCAAGACTCGTTGTAGTTATTTTTTTTAACATACCGGATTTAAGCCCGAAATCGACAGCCTTATCTAAAAATATAAGTTGATTATCTTTTCCTGTTTTCAATGCTTCAATTACAATTACTTGGGTATTTTTTGTATCCTTTACTACAGAGGCTTTTAACAGATTTTTACCCTTTTTATTTAAGGCTTCTACAAATTCACTAACAGTTCCGCCGCGGAAAGTAAAAGAGATTTCATCTTTTCCAATACGGAACCTATATGTGCCGGCTTCTATGACAAAATCCTTTGGTAGTGATTTGGACATAAAGCGGTCCGCAGTAGCTATTTGTTTTACGGTAATTTCTATTTTCTCTTCGGTAGCTTTTCGAGTGGCCGTGGCAGTAAGTACAGTCGTATCTTCGCTTATGGCTAATTTGTCTCCGAAGGGATTGTTAAAGCTCCAGAGTTTATTGGCGCTGTCTTTAACCCGTGAAAGAATGGTGTTTAAATTCTGCCATGTTTTTTTACTTTTATTATAATCCTCTACCTCAGTCTGCATGCGATTTAACGGCACGCGCTCTGCGTCCATGAGGGCTTGAATAATTTTTTCTGTATCAACTTTACTTGTTACACCGGGGATAGTTATATCAGACATCTATTATAATTATCAGTTCTTGAAGTACGCGACTTAAATTTTTTCGTCTATTAATAGGCCAATAGTTTCTTTGAGCCGGGCTATTAATCTTTGTACTTCAGCTGACGGTATTTCCTTTATAACTTTATTGTTGGTGGTGTCAATTATCTTAACAACTATACGGTCGATATCTTCATTAATATGAAATTTTAGACGCTTGTTAAAAATATTAGCAGCTTGAGCGAGTGTGTTCAACGCTCGTTTTATTTCCTCTCGAGAAGAACTTAACTCTTTCATTTCTTCTTTTATGTGTTTTTCCACATTATTAGGATGAGTCTGTTTTTCAAGATGCACATGCTCTTGGTATGTGCTAGACTTTAATATGGAAGGTATTTCAAAACCCATTTTTATACCTCCTTTATAAATAGATGAAGGGGAGAGCGCGACTCCCCTCTCATCCGTCTTCTTTCAAAGAGGCGACGTCCAGCAACCTCTTTGGGGAACAGTTTAAAAACCTTTAATTAACCAAGCAATTGTAAGACCGATTGAGTCTTTAAATTAGCCTGGGCAAGCATGGCAGTACTAGCTTGCATAAGAATCTGGTTCTTTACAAAGCTTACCATCTGGTCAGCCATATCGGTATCACGAATAACTGATTCAGCAGCCTGCATATTTTCTGCAGCGATTGACACGCCCTTGGCTGCATATTCCATTCTGTTCTGGTATGCACCCAGATCGGCTCTCTGTGTGGATACTCTATCTAAGGCAACATCGACACTACCGATGGCCTGGTTGGCAGCAGTAGGATCAGTAATATTTGTTCTTTCTGCTGCACCCTGCCCTTGTTCAAGACCCAATGCCTGTGCGGTCATGGTCCCGATAAAAATCTGAATTCTCTGGTCCATATTGGCGCCTACGTGGAACCACATTTCCTTACCTTCGGCTGAATCTTTTGCGAAATCACCCTGAAGGATCGGCATTCTGTTGAACTCAGCGTGGGATGCGATCCGGTTGACCTCATCTATTAACTGAGAAACCTCAACCTGAATCTGCATACGGTCAAAATCGCTGTAAATGCCATTTGAAGACTGTATAGCCAACTCTCTTACTCTGTGGAGGATGTCCTGTGTCTCCTGTAAATATCCTTCTGAAGTCTGAATAAATGAAATAGCATTTTCAATATTTCGTTCTGCTTGGTTCAAACCACGAATCTGTGAACGAAGTTTTTCAGATACTGCGAGGCCGGATGCATCATCTCCAGCCTTGTTTACTTTCATACCTGAAGATAATTTTTCAATATCTTTGGTAATATCCCAGCCTCTGAATTTTAAGAGCCTGTTGGCGTACATGGCACTTATATTATGGTTTATTATCATAAAACCCTCCTTGATTTTTTGTAAAAGGCATCCTTTGCCTTTTTTAAGTCATGCCCACACGTTTTAGGAAGTAGAAGCGTTTCGCGCTTTCTTCTACTAACCGTCCCCATTTTGTGTTGGCAAAGAGATTTCCCCGATCATGTAAGTGTCAGATCGGGGAATCCCTTTTGCCTTCGGCATAACAACCAAGAAGGTTTGTTTTTCAAAGATCAGAACGGGTTTTTACAACCTCTATTCTAATACTCTAACCAAGAAGTTGCAACACGATTTGTGTTTTTGTGTTAGCCTGAGCTAACATCGCTGTAGCAGACTGTACAAGAATCGCATTCTTGGTATAATCCACCATTTCCAAAGCCATATTAGCGTCACGAATCCGTGATTCGGAAGCCTGCATATTTTCGGCCCCGATAGCCAAACCTATGGCAGCATACTCCAACCTGTTCTGGTATGAACCGAGATCCGCACGCTGCTTACTTATTTTGGTAAGAGCAACATCTACAGATCCGATTGCTCTGTTTGCACCATTGGGTGTTTCTAATGAAAGAATATCGTCACTGCCGATTTCTTTCACGTTCAGAGCATAAGAAGTCATGGTACCAATGAATAAACGCTCTCGCTGATCCATGTTGGCACCGATGTGGAACCACATCGAATTGGTAACCGTGTTTTCACCCATCTCACGGGCAAAGCGGCCGGTAAGCATATTCATACCGTTAAACTGAGCATGAGAGGCAATCCTGTCGACTTCATCGATCAGCTGAGAAACCTCGACCTGGATCTGCATACGGTCTTCATCGGAATAGATACCGTTGGCAGCCTGTACTGACAGCTCTCGTATTCTTTGCAGAACATCTTGGGATTCCTGCAGATAACCTTCGGCGACCTGAATAAAAGAGATTCCGTTTTCCGCATTTCTTTCTGCTTGTAAAAGGCCGCGAATCTGTGAGCGCATCTTTTCCGAAACGGCAAGACCTGAGGCATCGTCACCGGCTCTGGTTATTCTTAAACCGGAAGACAGCTTTTCCATGCCTTTCGTCATTATGATGTCATTCTGATGGAGTCGATTGTTCGCATAGATTGCGCTTAAGTTGTGGTTAATTATCATAGTTTCCTCCTTGAAACCATTTGTTTAAAGAGAGCGTCCGTGCTCTCTTTACTATACCGGACCGGTATAGTACATACTTTTTATTTTCCTTAACCTTTAAAGGCACTTTAAAGATCCTTTAAAGCTCCTTAATTATTTGGCCGATGGTAAAGGATAAGGAAAATAAAGGACATTTATGGCCCAAATACTTAGAAACATCCTTATTCAGCTTATCGGCGTGTGGATCTTAAAAACTTAAATGTTTTTTTAAAAAATTATAAATTTTTTAAGAATTCTTGCGCAATTGCATCATGGGGGGAAAATTCCAAGACTGTGTTAAAATAGCCTTTTGCCAGTTCGCTGTCGCCTTTTTTCATGGCAACAACACCTAAGTTGGAAATAACTTTAGTATTGTGAGGTTCCATTTTTAAGGCTTGTTTGAGCTGTTTTTCGCTCTGATCAAACTCACCCAGCTCCATGTAAGTGATGGCGAGTTCGTTGAGTAAATCGGGATTCGGTTTGGTATACTTTAGGGCCTTGTTGAAAGCATCTTTGGCTTCCCCAAAACGCTTAAGTCTGCGTAAGCCCCAGCCTAAAAGAAACCAGCCGTTCCAGAAATCAGGTTTCTTTTCCAAAAGAAGCATTATTTTTTTGATTCCCTGCTCTTCTTTCCCCATAGAAATATTATCGAACGCCTGCTTAAAAAGACTGTCTATATCAAAAAAGGAATCCAATTCTTGAACAATTTTCCGTACCTCCATACACTTTTCTTGATTTTTTTCTAACTGCAGATAACGCTTGAACTGCTCTTTGGCTTTTTTTAAATTTTCTTGCTTTAAGAAAAAATAAGCGAAATTCTGATACGTTTCAGCAAAATCGGGATCACGTTTCAGGGCTTCTTTATATGCTCCGAATGCCAAATCAGTATATTCTTGAAAGATTTCCGGTTTGTCCTCTTTCTTATACTCAGCGGCATCTTCATATACTAAAGCCAAATTAAGAGCATTTAATGCATATTGCGGAAAAAGTGCAGCAAGAGCTTGAAATATCTCTATGGCTATTTGGAAATCTTTATTTTTTGCTTTCATAATACCTGCTTTGGTAAAATCATGCCTGATATTGGGTTTGATTGCCAGAATCAGTTTTCGGTAATAATCGGCATTTTCATGCTCCTGATCATGTATCAGAACTCTTAAAATGCCTGATATTATGGCTTCCCATGTTATATCTTTGGCATTCCACTTTTCTTTCATGTCCCCGAATTCAACAGGCAGCATGATTTGAGGATCAATGTGAAATTCTGTGCATGAAACAGCTAATTCCTCGGGCACGGAAATAAATCCAATGTGAGCTAACGGATCGGGTAAGTTATTCATTGAATTGGAATTTAAATTGTTAGCATTTAAAAGTCAAGTTTTATTATGAGTATAAGATTTATGCAGCTGTTTGAAATACTGATTCATTCTCATTTTAAATGCTAAGGGGGTCTTATTCTCATCAAACTGTATTGCTAAAGCGGTGAGATCTTTTCTGCCCGAAACCTCTTCATTTCTGATTACTTTGCCCGGAAGCGACATTATCTTTTGTTCATCCTCAAAGGCGACTTTTAATACAATCTGTTTGTCTATGAGGAATTTGGCAATTCCGATCATTATTATTTTTGCTCCGCCGAAAGCAATATCGCGGATAAGACATTTACGAGGCAGTTCATCGATATAGGCAATAGTATCTTTTGATTTTAGTCCCAATACTCTGGAGCTATCCAGTGTAATTACTATTCTTTCAGCCTGGCGATTTTTGGAACATTCTTTGGCTTCCAATAACAGTCCCAATATCTCAATAAGATCATCAGGCGGCTTTTGAGTGTAGTGGATCGAAATAAAATTAAGGTCGCCCTTCTTTTTTTCATATGGAGTAAATCCATCGATTTTTGCAGCAATAAAAAAAGTAAGTGGATCGCTTTTTTCCACTCTTCTAAAAGCAAAACGCAGCTGAAACAGATTATCCGCCTTTTTGGCTGCGTCATAAAAAGACGGATTAAGATTGGCTATTACTTTGGCATGAGACATGGATGTCGAATAAATAACACAGGGCCAGCGGTTTCCTGCGCATTTAAAAAATATTTGATTTGTAAGCAGGCCCGTGGCATTAATAACCTGAGTATTGAAATTTACTTCGATTTCTTTGTAATAGTTATAATAATTTTTAAGTTGCTGGCTTGTAACAATTGACATATCTTTAAAAACTATATATGTAAAGTATAGTAACTCATATATTACTTGTCAATGTGAGAAAATATAATGGCTTCAAAAAATAAACAAATATCAGTATGTGGTCTTGGTAATCCGCTCATGGATATCATTACCCATGTACCGGACAGCTACTTTGCTGAGTCTGGTATCGAACCTCATACCATGAATTTAATCGATGGAGAGACTTTTACAAAACTTTATGCTGAATTGGCACAATACACCCTTATGCCGGGTGGCAGCTGCGCTAATACTTTACGAGGATTTGCCTTTTTTAGCACTCCTCACGAGCTTTCAGCTCCTCTCTACATAGGTGCTGTCGGTAAGGATGACCTAGGTTCTCAATATATTCAGGCAATCGAAAGCGCAGGCATTACAAGTAGAATTATAAGGAAGGACAGCCCTACGGGTGCTTCCATTATTCTTGTTACTCCTGATTCGGAAAGAACTATGTTGACTTGTCTAGGAGCATGCAGAACAATAACCTTAGAAGATGTTGATTGTTCTTTGGTGGCACAGGCGGAAGTGCTGCATATTACAGGGTACCAATGGGATACTAATAATCAAAAGAAGTTAGTAAAAAAATTAGTTGACACTGCAAATAAAAATGATGTGCTTGTCTCGTTTGATTTAGCCGATCCGTTCGTTGTTTCACGTTATAAGGATGATTTTCGTTCCTGGATTCCTGAGCATGTTGATCTGCTTTTCGGTAATTATGATGAATACTCACTTTTAACAGGATTACGGCTGGAATATCAAAAGATTATTGCTGCCGCTAAAGACATGGCTGGTATGGTTATCATGAAAGTCGGTAAACACGGATCTTATTGCTATACGGATAACAAACTGTTTTACAGCAAAGCTTTCCCGGTTACGGCAGTAGATACTACAGGAGCCGGAGATGCTTATGCCGGGGGATTTCTCTATGGTTTATTAAAACAGCAAGCGCTGCAAGAATGCTGTAATTTAGCAAATAAGCTTGCAAGTCAGATAGTGGCTATCCGGGGTTGTGATTATAATCAGCTTAGATAAGAAGGGTAGGGAGGATATTATCCCGGGAGTATGCTGTCGATTTTTTGTATCATATTCCGGGTCATCTTTTCGACCTCTTCCGCATCGGAAGATTTATTCGTTTCAGTTGATTTCTGCCTGTAGGCAACTTGAATTTTGAATAGCTCGTCTATAATATTCAATGCCGCTATAATAGCTATTTTTAGCGGTTCGGCATGTGGTAGCTTTTTTATTACTTCTTCTAGTTTTTTTTCAAAATAACTTACAATACTATGGAGTTGTTCTTCATTATCGTCTGACTGCACCATTAATGAAGTACCGAGTAAGGTAACTTTCAATTGAGTTTTTTCTTTCAATATCTTTGCCTAAAAAATATCCAATTCTTCGTCATCTTTTTCTTCGCTATCCGCAAGGTCTTCTTCAGCTTCTTTAGTTTTTTCGGCTTTTTCAGCTTTTTCTTCTTCTTCTTCTGTACTCATTTGATCTTCTTGGATCTCATCGATATCAGTATCCACAGCGCTATCATCTTCGTCTAATATAACTGTTTCTTCAGTAGTCTCTTTAATTTCCTCTTCTTCCCCGGTTTCTATTTCAACATTCTCAGTCGATTCCGATTCCTGATCTGATTCCTGAACTGTATCTTCTAATTCGTCTAATTTGGAGAGAACATTGATTATACCTTGTTCGATTTCATCTTGATCCTCTTTGAATGCATTAACACGAGATTCTAACTCTTCGATTTTTTCTTCTGAACTTTCTAAAGTAGTGCGCAGTGTGTCATTTTCATCATGTAATTTTCTGATAACTTCTAGGGCGTTTAATACTTT
>Ga0307430_1000656_pt1 | contig 28767 bp, 22 predicted proteins | sample SalMarWE160130MG_FD_202159 | JGI IMG/M metagenome (GOLD analysis project Ga0307430, IMG submission 202159) | Salt marsh sediment microbial communities from the Plum Island Ecosystem LTER, Massachusetts, United States - WE1603-130 | ecosystem: Environmental > Aquatic > Marine > Intertidal zone >...
TCATTGGTATAGAGATCATCGGCAGTAAATTTCTGGATTTGTTCGCCGGAACTGGAAGTGTGGGGATCGAGGCGATTAGCAGGGGAGCCGAACAGGTTTTTTTCGTGGACAATAACCGTCGTTCGGTTGAGACCATTCATAAAAATCTCGATTTAACAAAATTAGGATCCAAAGCGACTGTCATTCACACCGATGCGATGGCGCTTGTCTCTCGGCCTCAGGAGATATCATTCGATTACGTGTATGTTGCTCCGCCTCAGTACATGGGGCTCTGGTCAGAAGCGTTGCGTGGAATTGACAGCAATCCGGGTTTACTCAACCCAGATGCCTGGGTCATCGCACAAATCCATCCGCGGGAAGCGGAAAACGTGAGTATACAAAATCTTACCGAATTCGAACGGCGTAAGTATGGGAATACCCTGCTGATATTTTATGTTTACGAAAACGACTGAAGACTTGTGTCTTCTTTTCGTTTCCGGGTTGGTTCAATGTGTTCGTGGGGTAAAAGTCAAGGAAGTAGATTTATGGTCAAATTCCCCGTATTATCATAATGATAGAGGGCGGAGAACGGTACGCCTTTTTGATAGCTATCGAGTGCGCTAGGAATGATGGTTGGCAGATCTTCCACCAAATCGAATTCATCAATTGATTTTACCGGAACCCAGAGTGGTTCGCCTTCTTCACTGGATCGTATATCTCCCGTCGGGCAATTTCCAACAAAGATATAGAGACCGATCCCGATTTCATCCTGGGTATCGATCATTACCACACCGCATAATCGTAAATCTGAGGGCTTCAAGCCTGTTTCTTCAAAAATTTCTCGTTTGGCAGAACTCAGTGGGTCTTCGCCACGCTGGATGTGCCCGCCAATGCCGTTTAGCAGACCACTCCAGGCGCCTCGTCCGGAGGCGATGCGGAGAAGTAACAATTCGTTATTTCGTAGAAGGAAACATAATGTTCGCGGGATGATTGCAAAACAGTTGGGCTGGAGGTCCTGATCAGAAAGCGGCATGATATAGGCCTTTATTTAGTTAACAATTGTGAAGGATGTTGTTTAAACAACCACGATTTGTTATGTTTTATCCCATGCGAAATAGATCAAGTAACGCCTGTGTAGATTATACTCGTACTATACGCCTATCGAGGTATTATGTTAAGCGGTGCTGATGTGCGGTAGGATGTTATTGGTTGCTGCTTGAATTGTGACAAGCTATAATCAGGTAAAATCGGAAGGAATGGATATCAACCATAAGGAGTGAATCATGGGTGATCCGCTGGAGAAAGCCACGGAAGGGAAGGATTTAATCGGTAAAATCCAAAACAAACTTGCAGGCTTTTTCGGATATTACGATCGTGAACGCCGGCGTGATGCCGATAAAATGCTTCGTGAGACGGTCGCTGAGCGTTATGAGGAACAATGGAGTCGAATCTCAGAATTGCAGAAGCAGCTGGTATCTGAAGGAAAGCTGGAGTATGTCGATGACATTGAGTCCGCATCCGTCAAACTGCGTGGATTTATCGACCGTATCAAAGGAGCAGCGTACGGGTATGCGGGACTTTTCGACGCCGTTCGGATCAACCAGGATGAATTGGATAGACTCTATGAATTCGATCTTGCTCTGTTGGATGGTGTGAGTGAGGTGTCTGTTGCCATCGATGGTCTTGCATCAGCAATGGGCACTGAAGAACTTCCGGGATCAATCAGCAACTTGGTTGGCGTCTGTCAACAAGCAATCGCTGCCTATGACCGGCGCGATGAGGTCATTCTCGCAAACAATGAACTTGGCGATCTTGAATAAATAAGGAGAAAAAACATGGCTCGTATATTTGATGTTGTTGAGCATCCGGATGAAATGCGTGATGAAATCGTGCATCGGATTCCGGAGAGTGGGGCGGGTGATTTCCGCATGGGCAGTCAAGTCATCGTGCGCGAAGCACAGACTGCTATATTTTTTAGAGACGGAAAGGCATTGGATTCGTTCAGTGCTGGGCGTCATACGATCAGCACTGCGAACATTCCCCTGTTGATCGATCTGCTGGGAACGGCATTTAAAGGGCGTTCACCATTCACTGCAGAAGTATATTTCGTATCGATGCGTGAATTTGCAGATGAAAAGTGGGGTACCCCTCAGCCGATTTTGGTGCGGAACCCTGGCATGGCCTTAGGCGTGGCGTTGCTGCAGGGTTATGGAACTTACAGTTTTCAAGTCCATGATGCACAGCAATTCGTCACACAACTTGTGGGTGCCGCAGGCGCATATTCAACAAAGGAAATTCAAGGGCGCTTACGATCCATGCTGTTGTCCAAACTGCAGGATCTACTTGGTGAAACGACGTCTGCAAAGACTGTTCCCGAGTTGATCGGATTGGTGGAGGAACTTGGAGCCGGTGTGCGCGCCAAGGCACAAGATGATTTCAAGGCACTGGGGATGACGCTGAAGTCATTTTATATTGAAAGTCTGAAACCTTCCGATAAGTCGGCGGAAGAGCTGCGTGACATGGGCATGCTGGATATAGCTACATACACACAACTTCAAGCTGCGGATGCTATGCGGGATGCCGCGCAGAATCCCTCCGGTGGTGCCGGTCTGACCGCCGGAATCGGAGCTGGCATGGGTATCGGTGAAGCCCTATCAGATGCGATTAAGGGACGGGGAGCCGGTGCACAACAAGGCGGCGGAGCGGCGAGTGTGCCTGATGTAATGACCCCCTCTGAAGCAGCTGCGTATTTGAAGGTGGCTGAAGAGGATGTCATCGCCGCTATTGAAGCTGGTGATCTGAAGGCCAAGAAGATTGGCAAGGCATATCGCATCAGCAAGGAATCTTTGGATGGTTTTTTGAGCGAGTGAATTGCTCCGTCAGGTGGATTAAAAAGCGCCGGACTGCAGTCCGGCGCTTTGATTTACGATTTTTCTGTCAATCCTTCATTCGAGCCTGCGAAGCACAATACACGCGTTTTGTCCTCCCAGACCGAACGAGTTCGACATAGCATATTCGAGGTCTAAATCCCGCATTCCATCCGTAACGTAATCCAGATCGAGTTCGGGATCAGGATACTCGTAATTAATGGTCCCGTGGATTTTTCCGCGGTCGATGCTGAGTGCGCAGACAACGGCTTCTACGGCACCAGAACCTCCCATTGCATGTCCGATCATCGATTTGGTCGACGAGATCGGAATTTCGTAGGCATACTCCCCGAATAGTTTCTTGATTGCCATGGTCTCCATAACATCGTTTGCCAGTGTCGAGGTGCCATGGGCGTTAATATAGTCGATCTGCTCTGGTCGGATGCCTGCATCTTTGATTGCCCATTCCATGGTGCGCGTGGCGCCGGCTGCAGTGGGATCAGGTGCTGCGACATGGTAGGCATCGTTGGAGCACGCATATCCTGCCAATTCGGCGTAGATTTTCGCCTTACGTTGTTGTGCGTGTTCCAGACTCTCGAGAACGAGAAATGCGGCGCCTTCAGAGAACACAAAACCTTCACGCTTTGCGTCGAACGGTCGGGAGGCACGTTCCGGCTCGTCATTAAAGCTTGTGGGTATCGCCCGCATTTTTGCGAAACCAGCAAGAGTGTAACGCTCAATCATGCCTTCTGCAGCGCCCGCGATAATGACATCTGCCTTTCCATGGCGAATGGCGTGGGCGGCTTCTCCGACCGATTGAGTCCCACTCGCACAAGCTGCGGTGTAGGTGCAGTTGGGACCATAAGCACCATAATGCACTGTAACATGGAAGGTAGGCATATTCGGTAATGCAGCTGGGATAACAAATGGATTAACGCGTTTCCATCCCTTGGTTCGCATTTTCTGAAGCCCCTCATCTGCCTGATCCAATCCGCCAATCGCGGTACCGAAATAGACTCCCACTCGTTCAGGATCTTCCAGCGGAATGGGTAATTTTGAGTCGGCGACTGCTTTTTGTGCCGCAACCATGGCATACTTCGAAACACGGGACATACGTCGAGCATCTTTTACCGGAATGAATTCACTAGTATCGAAATCACGCACAATGCCGGCGATTTGGCAGGGTAGATCGGATACATCGATCGTATCGATTCGAGTGATCCCGGATTTACCTTCGAGTAAAGCTTGCCAGAATTGATCAACATCCAAGCCAAGGCTCGTTACTACGCCTAGACCGGTGATTACCACGCGTCGTCGTTGTTGGGTTTCAGCGCTCATTCTGTCTCCTTGCTTCGGCCAGCATCTAATCGAGATTTTATCGCCTCACGAACTGCTGCTAGAACGTCGTTTTCAACGGCTTGTCTGGCCATACGGATTGCGTTAAACATCGCCCGCTTACAAGAACGTCCATGACCGATGAATACCAGTGCGTCTACTCCGAGTAAAAGTGCAGCGCCATACTCTGCTGGATCGAGCTTCTTGCCAACGCGACTGAAGGCTGGTTTTGCTAAAAGTCCTCCAATGGATGAGATCGGGGAGGCTTTGATCTCGGTGCGGATGGTGCTGGTAAGGAAACTTGCCACGGCTTCACTGGTCTTGATAAACACATTACCGGCAAATCCATCGGTTATGACAACGTCAGCTTCCCCTCGATAAACCTCTTTGGGTTCAACGTTGCCGATGAAATTTAAGTCTGAAGCTTCAAGCATCGGGTAAGTCTCTTTGATGAGTGTGTTGCCTTTACCGGGTTCTTCGCCGTTTGAGAGCAGTGCTATGCGAGGTTTCTTGATTCCAAATACCTTCTCGGCATAGACTACGCCCATGATGGCGAATTGGTACAGATATTCAGGTCTGCAATCAGCGTTCGCTCCAATGTCAAGTACGACGGCGACACCGTCATGGACGGGAATGCTTCCTGTCACGGCAGGTCGTTTAACCCCACGTATTCTACCTATGCGGAACAGTGCGTTGGCCATTGCGCCTCCGGTGTTGCCGGCCGTGACGAATGCATCTGCCTCACCGGTTTTTAACAAGTCCATTCCTATGGCCATGGAATTTGTAGATTTTCCGCGTGCCGCCCTCGCAGGTTTATCGTTCATTTCAAGGACTTCTGGCGCATGGATTATCTCGACTAACTTCTTGGGTATATTTCTAGAATCGAGGATGGGCTGGAGAAGTTCCTTCTTGCCGACTAAAAGTATAGGATCGGACCAATAATCTGCGGCTTGTATCACTGCATCAATCTCTGGTTGAGGGTAGTTATCGCTCCCCATAGCATCAACTACGATTCGCATTGCATACACCTCCAGACTTCATTCGAAGGATCATTCTGTTCAAATGTTGACAATCGTCGTGCCTGGGCTATAATACCGCAGAATCAGAAAAACATAGATCAAGCGCTGGTGCTGGAACTGGCAGACAGGCATGGTTGAGGGCCATGTGCCGAAAGGCGTGCGGGTTCGACCCCCGCCCAGCGCACTGATAGGAGGGATGCGGAGCATCCCTTTCTCTGTTAATAGAGAATTTGATCAAAGAAGGCTTTGGTCCTCGCTTCTTTGGGGTTGGAAAACAACACATCCGTCGGACCTTCTTCGACGAGCTTGCCATCCGCCAAGAAAACCATTCGATCAGACGCAGCTTTTGCAAAACCCATTTCGTGTGAAACAACGACCATTGTCATTCCTTCTTGGGCCAGTACCATCATGACATCAAGTACTTCGCGAATCATCTCTGCGTCCAGTGCAGAGGTGGGTTCATCGAAGAGCATGATCTTGGGATTCATGGCGAGGGAGCGGGCAATGGCAACGCGTTGTTTTTGTCCTCCCGAAAGCTGATCGGGAAAGGAATCTGCTTTCTCTGGCAGACCGACGCGTTTAAGTAAATTCATGGCGATTTCGCTTGCATCATCGCGTTTTCGCTTGCGGATCAATTCCTGTGCCAATGTGATGTTGTTGAGAACAGTGAGATGTGGAAAAAGATTGAACAACTGGAATACCATTCCCACTTCGGCTCGCAAGGTGTCCAGATCCGGTTTCGGGTCTGTAACATGGATGCCATCTACAATGATTTCACCTTCATCGACTGTCTCCAGCCGATTGATACATCGCAACATGGTAGATTTTCCGCCACCACTAGGTCCGAAGATGAAGACCACTTCGCCTTGATTAACATCGAGACTTATGTTCGATAAGGCATCAACGTTCTTAAAGCTTTTCGATATGTTGCGAATTTCGATGATCTTTTCACTCACAATGTAAAGTTACTCCTTTGATCGTAAGCAGAATGATGTCAATCGGTAAGTTGTTTCCGGGAAAGACCTGGCCATAACTTTCTGAAAAAGTTCCGAATAGAAGTCATTACTGATACGCCAGAGTGTAATTGTCTTTCCAGAAGTTTTACCCCCATAGAGCCAAGCAAGGTCATGGAGAGGTAAAGGTACGTTACGGTATTCCAGGTTTCGAAAGTGCGAAACGTGCGTGAGCGATTCAATTTACCCAATTGAGTCAAGTCGCGCACCGCAAGGACTGAGATAAGCGATGAGTCTTTTATCATGGCAATGAGATCGTTGCCCAGCGGTGGCAAAATTACACGGATGGCTTGTGGCAAGATGACATGCCGCATGGCCTGGAGGTAACTCATTCCGAGCGATCGTGCGGCCTCCATTTGGCCGCGCTCAATCGATTGGATCCCTGCTCTAAAGACTTCCGCTTCGTAGGCGCCGTAACCAAAAGCTAAACCAGCGATCGCGCGGGCAAGAGGATTGATTTGCGTGATATCCAGTGTGGATAGTGAAGTGCCCAGACCTTCGAGAAAAGAAAGCCAACTTGTCTCGAGGATAAATTTGCCAAGGCCATTCGCTCCATCAATAAAAAATGGCACCAGCACGAAAGCAACGTAGATGATGATGACGATCATAGGGATGCCACGCACGACCTCGACGTAGAACGTAGCAATGTTATAAGTGATAGGATTGGTTGAGATACGTCCCATGCCCATGATCAAACCGACGACCAGGGCGATGGCGAAGGCAATTACACTGGCGGTCAGGGTTATTTGTAAACCCGGAGCGATGAACTCAAAAGCATCCTGATAATTCTCGTCCCTAAAAATCGAACGCACCAGTAAGATACCAAGAAAGAGCAGGAAAAGTGCCCACCACGGCAGATTTTTAAGGCGTGCTGTGACGGGCAGGATCCCAGGTTCTTGACGCTGCGTAGATGTGGTTTGGCTGGTTTCGGTCAAGTATTTCCTCCTTCTATTAAAAAGGGGCCGCGGTTACCCCGCGGCCCCTTTTTGTGGTTCGAAGTCTTTACTCTTGTCCCCAATATTTGTCGTAGAGTGTATCGAGGGTGCCATCGGCTTCAAGCATCTCGATCGCATAATTGAAAGGTTCGACGAGATCGCTTCCCGTTGGGAAGACGAAACCGAGTTCTTCCGCACCGGTCACAGGTTCCGACAGCAGCATGATGTCATCCGGGTATTGATCGACAAATCCTCTGGCGGCTTCTTCGTCCATGATCACCGCGCCGACATCTCCGGACATGAGTGCTTGAATAGGCAGGTCGAAGGTATCATAGCTCTGAACGCGGTCTTCGCCGACCATTTCTATTGCTTTGGCTTCATTCGTTGTGCCGATCTGCGTGCCGACGATAACATCATTGGAGATCAGGCTGGCCTCATCGACGATGGCTGTTTCGTCTGTGCGAACGACGATGTACTGTGCGATGACCATATAAGGGATGGAGAAATCCACAATTTCATCACGCTCGGCGTTGATGGTAACACCATCTGCAACCACGTCGTACTCGCCAGCGGCGGTGGCTTCAAAAATACCATCCCAGGCGGCTTCGACGTAAACCGGCGTGCAGTTGATCACTTCACAGATCGCATCGATGGCGTCGTAATCCCAGCCATCCGGCTCGTTGGTTTCCTCATCGATGTAGTTGAAGGGAGGGTAGGCGTTTTCAACGCCAACGCGGATTGTACGCCCGCCAAGGTCGTTGCCTTCTCCTCCTGTGGGGGCAGGCTCTGTAGTACTCGCCTTACATGCTCCGATCAATAAGCTGCCGATAAGAATTATGCTAAAAAGGGTAAGTCGTTTCATTGTCTTCTCCTCCTCAAGAGAGAATCATTCTACGGCGAAATCGAATGGCGTTTCCGATTTCCTTCCTTACATTTTTACCACATTGTTCTACGGATACATGGGAATCATCTAAAATGAATCCAAGTGTGCGATATCAAGGATAGACGGACTCGCATAGAAAATCAAGTGTATTTAAATTTGCTAATTCGTGTCTTGCCATTCTTGAATACGAATGGCATCGGAATGCAGCGGCAGAAGTAAGCCAAATGAGACTGCGATAACGGAAGGTGATTCTGAAGTGTAGGCATGCTCGGGGATGAGATTAAATAGAGGTGTTAGATTGGGAGCTTCCCCCAATGTTTCCACGCGATCCGCAAGAGCGCGCAGCACTTTCCCTTGCGCCTCCAAAGAGATTAGGGGATCTTCGTAAAAAACCCGCAGCGCGCTGATCACTGTCGGGCCATCCATGAAGTTGCCGGTAAGCGTAATCCCTTCAAGATAATCGATCAGAGTCACAAATCCAACTTCATCCAAAACGAGAACGACATCGACTTCGACGTCGGCGGCCTTTTGGATGGCGTCGATGAAGCTGGCATTCACACTGGAATCAGGCCCCCAGCCGAATAAATTCGATAGTGGAATGGAACTGGTGGATAATTGGAAGTTCGTCGGGAATCCTTGGAGCAGAACTTCTTTACTGGGAAACTGAAACGTGGCGAGCCACACGGATAGGAGCTGCGGTTCAGATTGATCGAGGCGATCAACGCCAACAATCAGGGCGTTTTTCTGACTGGTATTGGATCCAGTGTCTGCTGGAGCAGCTTGTTCTTCTGGATCATTCGAGTTGGATAGATTTATAAGGACGCTTAAAGCTCCCACAACGAAACAGAAGATAGCAATGGAGAGAAGGGGGATGCGGGAAGACTCTTTTTTCATCATGGACTCAAATTATGCGGTGCGGATACGACCACACAACCAGATTTTACTCTGGCTGCTATATTGCGGCAATCTGGAGAGTCCAAACTCAGTAGAGTAGAGTGTGTAAAATCAGACTGGCAAATGCCTTACCTGCCAAGTAGGATATACATGCAGCGATGATGTAAGGCGCGTAGGATAAGGGCTTGGAATATCCTGATTTCCAACGGATGATCCATCCCAGCGTGTTGGCCACGACTCGCCAGAATGCTAAACGGACTTGGGTAATTGTGGTTTGATAGATTTCAGTCATGTTATTTTGATGTGCTCATACGAAGGATGCGACCCTTCTCGTCTGCGATCACACGAACGACGCGCTGCATCGTCTTGCCTCCGGGTAATGTGGCGCTGCCTTTATAAGTGATTTCGTATTTCTCGTCGTTATTCGAGTCGCAAGTTCGCTTCAAGCTTGGATGCACACCCTCCATTTCCGGGAATTTACGGGTCACCTTTTTAGTCAACTTTGCAAGTATCGATTTATCCATCATTTCGCCTCACCCGATCGATGCTCTCCGGCGTAAAAACGCGGGGAGATCCAGGTTGTCCTGGACGAGAATCCTCTGCGCTGAGGGGATTTCCTCCATGGCGAAGGTTTGTTCTGTGCCCGATACTCGTACAGGCCGGCCACCAATACCGGTCACGATCAAGATTACTTGCGCACGGCCGGACATCATGTCATCGGTCGATGCGCCGAGTATAAGGTCGCATTCCGGAGTCAGCGTCTGCCGTAGATCTTCCACGGCTTCGCCGATTTCATGCAGCGTCAGGTCGGATCCACCCGTGTAATGAACCAGAATGCCCGTGGCTTGCGAGATACTGTCAATTTCGAGCAGTGGATGGTTCATGGCCTGGTGTACCGCGTCTTTCGCTTTGTTCGGGCCTTCACTCAATCCAATCGCCATCAATGCGCCGCCACCGTTGAGGATCAATTGACGCACGTGGGCGAAATCGACGTTCATTAAACCTGGCCTCGTAATCAACTCTGCGATTCCCTGCACGCCCTGGCGTAAAACGTCATCCGCCAGACGGAAGGCAATTTCCAGGCTGATGTCTTGCGGTGCAATCTGTAAAAGTCGATCGTTCGGAACGGTAATTAATGTATGTGAGTGAGGTTGCAATTTCCGAACGCCTTCGAGTGCGTTTTGAGCTCGCCGTTTCATTTCGAAAGCGAAAGGCAGAGTAACGACCGAGACGATGACTGCGCCGATTTCCTTGGCGATTTCTGCTGCTACAGGAGCTGCGCCGGTTCCAGTACCGCCACCCATGCCGGCGGTAATGAAGACCATGTCTGCGTCTTTGAGTACACTCGCGATTTCCTGGCTGCTTTCCATCGCTGCGGAAGCGCCGGTGCGCGGATCGCCACCAGCACCCAGGCCGCGTGTAATACGCGGGCCCAACTGAATGCGTGTCGGCGCCAGGCTAGAAGAAAGCGCCTGACGATCGGTGTTCGCGGCAATAAAATCGACATCCGATAAGCCCAATTGAATCATGCGATCAATTGCATTCGAGCCGCCGCCACCCAGTCCCATCACTTTAATGCTTACACGTCCGATGTTGTCCTGCTGTTCAGACATCATGAACCTCCGAGAGGTGAATATCGAATTGCTGTGTGTGGATAGGTCGATGCTGATGAGACAGAATTTCTATCTCCTGTTTGTTCCCCGGTTGAGATGCGATCCACCACACATCCTGCATCGATCAATTCCCGTTCCAGGGTTTGTGGAAATTCATCTTCTCTACCCACAAGGGTGACTTTTCGGGCCATGCGTGCTTCATTTTCCGAGAACCCCAGGATGGGTTTATGTGCCTGAATATAAGTCGCTAACTCTGCAGCGGCGAGAGGCAGCGCTTTGCTGTCTGGCAGCAGCAAGTAATGGTTTAACGTCTTTGCGGTCGATAAGGGGGGTGATTTTTCTTGAAAATGTAAAACCTTTTGGATCGCTTCGACGATTGGCGCAGGCTTGGTAGGGTCCGGATACCATGCCGCATTACATCCCGTGGTAGCAGGATCTGCGGTCAGGCAGTCGAAGGAGAAGTTAAGCACATACTCCGGCATAACCGCCAGCGCTCGTAGAATGCTTACATTTTGTTCGATCTGCGGTTGGCTGTAGCCATTTTCTGCAGCGGGATCAGGAATGGCGCCTCCAGCAACAACGAGCATTTGTGGAATACGCCCGATGACCTGATTGGCCAGATCTGCATACCATTCGAATGTACGAAATCCGATCTGATCCTGGCAATTTGGCGGTGTGTAATATGGACGGGCTTCCGGCCATCGAGATTGGCCTCCACTGCCCCAATCGAGTGGTTTGTTATAAGTCCAGGCGTAAATGCCCAAGTGCAGGTCTTCGAGTAAATCCGATTTTCCGCGGCGGGAAAGGGCTTCGAATGCGCTTCGAAGGAAAGCGGTATCCCAATAATCTCCGCCGGGCTCGAGAGGCGATAATACTGGTGTAAGACCGACGGATCGTTGGAATTCAAGAATTGGGACGGTGTGATCGAGAAAGCGTTCGATGATTCCATTACGATTCCACTCGGCATCCATCCAGGTGCGGCGCAGGTTGGGACGATCGAATACCATAACATAGTGAACGCCCCAGCGCGCATAACTTCTCAATAGTGGCTGCAAGCTGTTAGGATTCGACTCGCCCAGTGTGCCTCGAACCAAAACAATCGGCTCGATTCCGACTTCGAGTAAGCCAGTAAGGAAAGTCTCGGGTATGGTCCGCTTGCTGGAAGCCACTAAGGTCAACCAACGAGTGCGGAGTGATTTGAGAATCGGCAACCAGATCCGCAGATCGTCTTGCGTGAAGTGCTGATCATCGTGGCGATACACATAACCGAGTCGAGAGCTGGCAAGTGTCATTGTGTTTGAGCTCCTCCGTGATGTGTATTGTGCAAGATTTATGCCCGATCGTTTTTATCGGGACACAGAAAATTTCAGCACTTTGCCGCTTGAACCTAGCGTAAGGCGGGCAAAGTGTGCATGGCGTCGAGATCCGTCAACGACGTGTTTGGCGAATGTATATACGCGTGCAGATTGTTCACCGGCGACAAGTCGTTTGATGCCCAGTTGATTAGAGGGGCAGTGATGCTGGTTGTCTTCGCATCCATACACTGGTTGAGGATGGATGCGGCATTGGGCATCTGCCATCCCCGGTAGATATTTGGAGACGATCGTTTTCACACGATCGATTTCTGCCGGATCATCGAGGTCGGATAGATTTCCAACCCCAAGCGCGCAAACGGTTTTCATCTGCGTCGGTCGTGATTTCCTGCGCACTACCAATTTCTGCCCGGGGTGTGCAAGCTGTATGCCGGGGTTGAAAAGTGGATCGCCAAACAGGACGAACGAGATCAGAGTCTTTTGATCTTCACCATCCAGGTATCCCTGGCGTCGATGCATTTCAGCGGCCAGTTGTAATTTCGCCCTGCGTAAGGACTCGCCCGCTGGTATTTTCTTCTTAAGTTGGTTCCAGAAAAGATGCCCGAGGAGATCGGCCGCGATCAACGGCGTCGTCACGGACCCGTAAGAAACCTTGGTCGAGCCTACGAAAGCCCTCGCGCCCGAATCGAGGAATTTCAAGCACAGCGCTGAATCGACGGATTTGCCTTCGATATTCGCTCCGTAGCAAGCCTCAGAATAAATCACTTTGGGCGCTCGGCCGCTGTTGACGACATCTTCTGGACGAAAGGCAACCGGGAAATCAGGTCCGGATCCGGTGTCCGTCAAAGGATCGCGTTGGCCGAACCATTCCGGTGCGTCTTCCAGGCCGTGCAAATTGAAGTAGGAAAAGTGGAACGGGTTCGTGATGATCGGAGCAATTTGGCTTGCCTGCGCCGGCGGGGAGGTTAATAACGACCTGGGCTCGCCGATGGACTTGTATACGGCCATGGAAGCTTTCCGCCAGATGCTGGCCGTGTAGCCCAATGAGCGTGGTTTGCGACGTACGAAACGCTCGAGACGCATGTACAACCAAACTCGAATGCGCGTCAGGATTCCAACATTCTGAACGGCTATGCTGTGATCTTCGATCATCTTATTAATCTGACGCAGGATCAATTCGGCGGAATCGCCAGAAGGTAGACGTCCAATAGCCCACTGAGGGGCAAAGTAATTTTCATCCGTTGTTGCGTAAGGATTGTCGGAGAAGACATAATCGTCATCATCGTCAACTGGATTGGGTAAGCGATGGAAGGGGATGATTCGGTCACCGCCGACGATTAATAATGCACCAATCATTTCGCCGCGTTGCCGTAACGCTTGATCCAGATCGGCGAGGCGCAGTTTGATTTGCCAGGCGTTGGCTGGATCGGCGGGGTGAAGTTTAAAGTTCTCGAATGACGAGGGATCATCGATGTAGATGTGGTACGCCGTCCACCCGGGTCGTTTGCGGATGGTGTCAACCAGTGAAATGATCGTCTCGTCGATCTGATTGAAAGAATCGTCGCCAATGGTCTGCATCAAATGCGTTCGACTCGATAGAACGATATACGCGGGGAAACGACGATCTTCATCCGCTGTTTGGCGTCTGGCGTTTATACGCTCGGCAATGCGGGTGAAATCCGCCTCGACCTGGGAGAACGAATTCTCGATCGACAGGTCTTCCTCAACGGAATCATCTCCGCTGCTAGGACCCTGAAATGCTTCGCCTTTCAAAGGTTCGATCGGACGATCATCGATAGAGTCCGATGCCTGGGCTCCGGCAAAATCGCCCCCGGCAGTTCCCCGGACCATTTCTTGATTGGGTCGAAGTGGGGTTTCAGCGTCCGTCACCAGGTCCGATGTCGCTGATTGCGCAGGATTGCTGCCGCCGAGTTTGTTTTCTCCCAAGACTGCGGATACTTCCGCCGGAATGGGACTGGCGAGTTTCACCGTCATTGTATTGGGCCATAGGGCCTGATACGGGTGTGACTTGCCCATAATGTTCGTTGTGACGATGCCCAGCGGATCATCCACGGCTGCCTGGTGCAAATAAGCTACACCTCGGCTGATATCACCCCGGATGAGCAGGTCGTTGGCGAGATAAATCCGAAAAGCGATACAGGCAGGCCAACGATCATGACCCGTCCGAGCAAGCGCAAGTGCAATTTGCTCTGCATCGGCGGCTTGGTGCGCCTGGATGGCGATCAGGACCGGAAGTGGTGTGTCTGGATCGGCGGCAAGGGCTTCTTGGGATTTGCTGATTGCCGTCTCGTGATCTTCACTGCGGATCGCCTCAAGGCAGTGCGTCAAATGGATCGCCCATGAAGGACTGCGCTCGGCGTTGAGGGTCTTTCCCTCTAGAATATCAGCACAAGATTGACTGATCGTTGAGGCGAGTGGATTGCCAATCTGTTTTTGTACAACAGCGAGGGATTGATACGCTTTCGTGTTTTCCGGATCAGATATCGTCAGCTTGGATAAACGTTCGATCGCTTGCCCGTAGCGTGTCTGGTCCATCTCGATTTGTGCTAGCCGTAACTGGAGATCCATATCTCCGGCCCAAACCTCAAGCCAATCCGAAGCGATGGCACGGGCAAAATCCAATCTGCCGGCAATACGCGCTGATTCGATAAGTCGGATGAGTTCGATGCGATCGATCATGTTTTCACCGTCCATCTATAAGCCACCGTGGACCAATTCCAAAGCTCGAACAGCGGCCAATTGTTGAATGATTTCCGAATCCTTGGGATTGAGTTCTATGGCGCGTTCAAGCAATCTTGCAGCCTGGGGATACGCCTTTTGTTGTTTCAAAATCAATCCAGCCCGATAGTGGGATAGTTCATCCTGGGGATCGAGTTCGAGCGCGCGCCGGTATGCATCAAGTGCCTGGGCGATTTCACGGCGCTGCTCGTATACCTGACCCAGTTCTCTCGAAATCTTAGCCAGCGTCGGGGTGGTCGACTGCGCCTGAAGAAGCTCGTCCAAGGCGCGATCCAGCTGTCCAGCCAATCGACACAAGCGGCCAACCTGGTAGCGGTAATCCGCATTACGCGGGGAGAGCAGTGTGGCTTGCGTCGCGGCCTTGATGGCGGTCTCGAGTTCCCCGGCGTTTTCATAAGCCTCGGATATCGTGGAATACAATCTCTCGTCTTGTGAATTTTCTTCCAGCAAGGCTTTCAGTTCTGGGATGGCGAGTTCAGATCGCCCGATCTGAATTAGAAGCTTGCAGCGACCAATTCGAATGTCAAGCTGTCCGTTCGAGCTTTTGATCGCCTGGTCGTAAGCTCTGATGGCCTTCTCGTATTTCCCCTGGCTTGCGAGAATCTCTCCCAGGCCAAGCAACACTTCCAGATTTTCAGGGGCCATGCGAGCCGCTTTTTCAATGTGTGAAATGGCCTGCTCCGATTTCCCTCGCAACATTGCTGCGCGTGCAGCGCCGATCAGGCATGTTGGATCGGAAGGAAAGTGGGTGGAAGCCTGCTCGAACCATGCCTGTGCAGTTTTCGCCTTTCCGTTTGCCATGGCAACTTCGGCTGCTTCTTTCCAGGCCGTTTTGTGGTCCGGTGCGTTCTCGAGTACTTGTTCGTAATAGGTCAGGGACTCACTGAGTTGTCCCGAAGATCGAAGTGCGTGGGCCAGGGCGTGTAGAATGACCGGATTATTAGGTTCTAGCTCGACGGCCTGTTGCAGGTGCGCAACGGCAGCGTCAAACCGATGTAATTCCTCATAGCGAGAAGCGGCAATCGAATGCCAGGTAACTTCTTCCGGCCAGGCGGACAATGCAAGGTTGAGACTTGAAAGCGTATCTTCTACTTCGCCCGCCTGCCAGAGTGTCTCACTTGCGAAAAAGCTGACCAGCGGCTGTACGACCATGTTGCGCGATGCGATGTTATACGCTTGAATGGCCTGTGTTGTGTCGCCCAGGCTGGTATGACAGAGTCCAAGTAAAATGGCGCCCCATGAATCGGGTTCGATTTTGTCCGGATCGGCCTCTACAATCTCGATCGCTCTTTCAGCGTTTCCAGTCTTGAAAAGGAATATTGCATGTGCGTGTGTAATTGGGCTCCAATCGTCCATCGATTGCGCCTCAAGACCGGTATATTCCTCCTCCGAAATCGATCCATAAGTAAATGACGACCATCGTTTGAGTTGATCGATCGTATTTTTTGACGCGCCTGCTTGATAAAGGCGGTCAATGAGTGCAATCACCTCGCTTTGCGCCTCTGATGTGGCACAATCTGATGAAGGTGAATGCGCTTGCGCAGCGCCCATGGTTGCGTATAGCCAACATGCGTCGGCAAGTCGAAGACGCAATTGAGTCATTGCAAGCAGGGTTTCAACATCTTCATCCATCGATAGCGCATCTTGCAGCGTGTTCAACGCCTCACTCCAGCGGCCCATACGTGTTGCCGTCTCGGCGATGCACAACGTATCTTCCAGCGTGCGCGGCATTGCGTGACGGGCGGTTTCTATAAGCTGCTCGGCGAGTGGCAGGTCGCCTTTGGTCAAGGCAATCTGCGCTAATAGTGCATCTGCGCGGATCGGGTAGGGGGTGCTTGCTTTTACTTGTGTTAGTGTGTGCTCTGCCTCATCGTATCGACCAAGCTGCAGGTAGCAATTCCCCAGGTCCATGATGCATTCAATGTCGTTTGGCGAAAGCTGTACAGCTCGTTGTAGTACTTCGAGAGCATCGAGCGGTGATCCATAACGCAATAGCAAGGTTCCCGTTTCCTTGGCGAAATCTGCAGAAGTGGGCGACATCTTATAAGCATGTACGATGTGATCCAAACCCCTTTGCGTTTCACCACTGGCGATATATGCATGCCCCAGTTTGAAATTAAGATCGGTATTCTCTCCGTCAATCTCGACCGCACGTTGCCATAATCCTATGGCAGATGCACGGCGGCCCAGGTTCCAAAGTGCTTGTGCACCCTGGGAAAGGGCGGTGAGGTTGTCGGAGTCGAGTTCCAGCAGGCGCTTCCAAGCCTCTTGCTCGCATTCGAAATCACCGAGCATTTGGCTCGTTCTCGCCAATGCCTCATACGTATCCGCATCCTCCGGTGTGTTTGAAAGTGCGTGTTTTAAATTGATTTGGGCATAGGCGGGTTCGTCCAGATTGATCAATACCTGCGCCGCCGTCAAGAGAGATTTTGGATGGCGACGATCGATGGCGATTGCACGTGCCAGCGCATTCCGAGATTCATCTCGCCGATTGGCTTTCTGCGTATACTGCGCCAGATCCATCCAGTCGGACTGGCTTTCCGGACAGTGTTCGAGCAGGCGTTTGGTTGCATGGATCGCTTGATCCCAACGTTTCATGGCGACGGCAGAATCACGCAGCATGTGCAGTGCATCCTGGTTTCCAGGTTCAAGTTCGACTGCTTGCTGGGAGACGTGCAATGCTTGCTCGGGCATACCAGCCGAGAGGTAAGCTTGCGACAATTGAAAAAGAATGTCAGTCGAGGCAGGGAACTTCTCTTGTGCGGTTTCCAATATTGTTAACGCAATGGGAAGACGGTCGGTCGCAAGAGCTGTTCGCGAAGTCCCTATCAGGGCTTGCCTGTACGTCTCTTGGTCGGTTTCCTGAAGGGATTTCAAGCTCGATTGATAATTCTGGAATGCAGGCTCGTACTCACCGATGTTTTCCTGCGCACAGCCCATCCAATATCCCAGGACGGGATCAGCGACGCCGGAATCCCTGGCCATCTGCAAATAATCGACGGCTTTAGATTGCTGCAGCTCGTTTTGATGACCGTCGGATTTTACGATCGCTCGACCGGCGAGGTAGTGCGCCTCCGCCGGAGCATCTTCTGGAAGATGGCTGAGAAGTTCTGCGGCAAGCCGATCTTCTTTGCGTTTTTCGTAAATCGTTCCGAGGGAGGTGCGAACGTGCCAATTGAAAGGTTCCACCGAATGGGCATCGATGAGCGTGGATAACGCCATATCATCTCGACCTAGCGTATCCAGAATCTCGCCGTATTGAAGCAGCCATTCTACATTGGCCGCTTCAAGCTCGATGGCTTTTTGCAGGGATTGTGCACTCTCTTCGAGCAATCCTTTTCGTTTCTGATATATAGACTGTGCAGCGAAAAGTGATGCCCGATTTGGCAAACGCTCAATGGCTTTTGCCAAGACATCGCCGGCTGCTTCGAGATCGCCGGCTGCGTCTTCGGTCTCGGACAACGCAATCCAACCTTGCGCCAAGTCGGGCTCAGCCTCCAACGCCTCCAGGATGTTGTCGCGGGCTGAATCAAAGTGGCCTTGTGCAGCCTGAGCTCTTCCGAGGATAACTTTGCCATGAGCAGATGCGGGATCGTTTTGCAGGATACTCCTGGCGGTTTCTTCAGCGATCGCGGCTTCATTTGCCTGTAAAGCGCACGATGCCAGATCCAAGAGATAATTTGGATCTTCATCCGCGAGTGCTTTCCAGTGTTCGATTCCTGCTTTAGCAGCACCACTTTCTTTCAGATTTAAAGCCAGCAATTCACGAGCTTCACGAGATTGTGGCTGCAAAGCCAAGAGAAGATCGGCCTGCGCTGCAGCGGCTGTGTGATCGCCAAAGGAACTCAACATACGTACAAATTCTGACCTCGCAGCATAATTGTTGGGGGCTCGGTCGACGTTCACTTTTGCAATTTGCAGCGCTTCTTCAACCGCTCCGCAGTCCTGCAAACCCGACAGTAATGCGTTCGCCCAGCGATGATCCATGTCGAAGGCGGCGGGTATGTATTCCGCGGCGGTGATGAAATGGCTTAACGCACGGTCTTTCTCACCAATGCGTGTAAAAATCATTCCGTGGGCAATTTGTTCCTCGATGCTTGTGGGTTCCTGATCCATATCGATAATGGACAGGGAATCTTCAAGTTTGTCATTGTTGGCAAGCGCGAAGATCAAATCTGCACGCCGCCTTGGTGAGGACTTTGAGCGAAGTGCTTGTTTTCGGGCCTCGATTTCCAGGATTCCATCGCCTTCGAGGACCGCAGACTCAGCGATCTGGTCGGCGATCGAGGCGGCAGTGTTCTCCGTTGCTTTCCATGCCCGGTTGAGTCTTTCCCTCGCTTCGTCGTACGCTCCCAGTGACAATTCGCAGAATGCATCGGCAAGCAGGGCCTCCGGGTTGGAGTTTATCCCGGTGGAATTCGTATTGTGTTCTAGCGCAATCCTGGCCATTTCCTGCGCCAGTTCGAATTTACCAAGAATCCTTAGCTGGATTGCAAGCTGGTTCCAATTATGTGGGGCGGCTTTCATGATCTGTGCAGCAGCATCATGCGCGAGCATGTTCGCCAGAAGTATATTTGCGGTTAGCGAGATTCCTTCAGAAGTCAGATCATCCATCAGGGATGCCAGCAATTTGCCTGGTTCCTTAATCAATGTCCAGGCGCAGCAAAGCGCAGATTTCCACAGTTGGGGGCGTTGGATGGCCGCCGCAGCGATTTTTTTGGCGTTATCTTCTGTTTTGCTTTGGCGTGCAATTCCTGCAGCGATTAAGGCGATGGTTTCAAAGTCGTTATCAATTTCTACACCCTGCTGGATTGCTTGTATTGAATCCTGTAAACGAGATTCCATGACTTCCGGCAAACTCGATTCTGTAATTTCCGGACCGGATCCATCGAAGAATAGCCAGGTCAGCTTGGATGGCGTAATGGGTTTGGATAACTTCGAGGCGATCATTCGATCTAGTAATTCCACGTCATGGAGTCCGCGCCATGCTTCAGGCACACGGAGCAGAAAAGTCATACTCTGTGACAATTCCTGAGGGTCGAGAATCGTACGCAGTGTATCGATGACTGCGGAATCCGTAAGTTGATTGTTCATATTGGCTTCACTCAGCCCAGATTCCATTCAATTTGTTGAATCAACCAATAGGAAGCTGCAATCATGATCATGCCTAATGAGATCAGGAATACGCCGATGCCATTTGCGGTTCGGACAAGTTGGTTGATCGAAGCGGTCAGTTCGGCAGCGCCTTGCACAAGTCCGCTAATTTCGTGGCTAATGCCTTTTTGGCCGAGACGAGCGGTATGGGCGGCAATCGTTTGCAGTTCTTTGGAGTAACTTCTTGAAAGTAAAATCAAAACCCCGATCACGATCGAAAGACAACCCAACAGAAACACACCCGCCGCAATAATAATTTGCAGGTCTTTATACGAGAGTGGAATCATATTCGCCTCCAGAATGTAGGAATCTGAAGGTGTATGTTGCAAGGAATGTGCCAGTATGGGTTTGGGGAGGCTTTACTTCTTTTTACTCTTGGCTAGCATCTGGATATCCGGAGGGAGATGGCCAAGGTCGATTTGTTCATCGTCACAAAACAGCATGGCGCGCTCAACCAAGTGTAGGAGTTCACGAATATTCCCAGGCCAGGTGTGCGACTTCAATGCGTCGATGGCGCGTGAGGTGATACCGCTAATATTGTTGCCTGTTCGCAAGTTGATTTGACGGATAAAGGTACCTGCGAGGGCAGGGATATCGACAATCCGCTCTCTAAGTGGGGGCAGATGAAGATCGACGACCTTGAGTCGGTAGTATAAGTCCTCGCGGAAAGTACCATCTTCGATCATGGTTTTTAGATCGCGATTGGAAGCTGCCAGGATTTGAATGTCGACATCGATCTCGGTCACACCGCCGACTCGACGAAAACGTTGTTCGTCGAGCACACGCAGCAGCTTCGCCTGCATTTCCGGCTTGGTGGATGATATTTCATCCAGGAACAAAATTCCGCCATCGGCAATTTCGATCAGTCCTGGCTTGCGTTTCTGCGCACCTGTAAATGCGCCCGCTTCATGTCCGAAAAGTTCTGATTCGATCATCGTATCGGGTAAGGCAGCACAGTTAATTGGAACGAAGGCCTTGTCTGCTCGGGGACTCATGCTGCGAATCGCTCGAGCCAGCACTTCCTTTCCGGTTCCCGTCTCCCCGGTGATTAGCACGGATACAGAAGCCGCTGCAGCGCGTTGCGCCTCGCCGACGATGCGCTTCATTTCGGGTGTTTCCCCGATCACCCATTCGGCTTGTTCGCTGGAGGAGCGCCGTAGTAAGTCGAGTTCTCGACGCAGGGAGACAACCTCTTGAGCTCTTTCAACAGCCTGGAGCAAACGATTGAGATCCAAAGGCTTTTGAAGAAAATCCTGAGCCCCTTTTTTCATCGCTTCGACAGCCGTATCCACTTCGCCGAATGCGGTCATCAAAATCACTGGTGGGCTGGGATTCTCCATGCTGATGCGGTCAAGAAGCGAGATGCCCGATCCATCTGGCAATACGACGTCCAGCAGGACAATGTCGGCAGCGCCTGTGTCGATGGCTTTGTTTGCCGATTTTAGATCACCGGCCTCGATCGCTTCATAGCCGGCATCTCCAAGTGCTTCTGAAACGAAGGATCGTGCGGTGTCTTCATCGTCAACGATTAAAACTGTCCCGCTCATGCGTCATCTCCTACGGCTGGTTTTTCAGCTGGTAGCGATATTGTAAAGACTGTGCCTGCATCTGGGAAGCTTTCTACATTAAGGCTTCCTTTGTGCGCGCTCACAATCCTGCGGCTGATGGCCAGTCCCAGACCGGTTCCTTCTTTTTTCGTCGTGAAGAACGGGTCGTAGATGCGGTTAATCACATCCGGAGGAATCCCCGGGCCAGTATCAGCGATCTTGAGTTCAACCATATCTCCTTGCACGGATTGACTCATGGCAACGGCTATGGAGATGGTGCCGCCTTCGGGCATGGCTTCGATTGCGTTGGTGATCAGATTGACGATGACTTGTTCCAGCGTTCTCGAATCCGCCAATGCTTTTTGTGCATCCTGCGTATATGTCGTGTGATGGGAAACGCCGGCTTGAGAAAGCCTGGGATTCCAGCGGGCAAGAATACGCTCCATCAACTCTTCTAATTCAAGGGGTTCGATTTTTAATTCCAGTGGCCTCGAGAAGAAGAGTACGTCGCTCATCAACTGATCCAGACGATTACACTCGTTCTGGACGCGTTGGAGTGATTTATAGGAAGCATGTTCTTCCCCGAGGCGTGAGGCGATCAATTGAACTCCCGTACTGATGTTGTTGATCGGATTGCGCACTTCATGTGCGAAAATCGCCATTAACTCACCGAGTAACGCTCTTTGCGAAAGTGTCTCGGTTTGGTCCTCGATAGCTTGCTGTTCGGATTGATCTCTGAGGATGAGAAGTAAACTGGATGCTCCTTCGGGTGACGACGGTACAACGCGCAGGTGGAAGGGAAGGCGAGTTCCGTCACGGCGGTGGAGCGGAACACGCGATAGCTCCGCAAGTCGTTGGTGCCCGAGTGCGTCAAGCAGGGTCGCAGTGATGTCTTCGGGTCCGACGAGTACATCCTGGATCGGTAGCCCGGCAATTTCTTCAGGTTGATAACCCAGCGATCGAGAGATGGCGGAGTTGGATTTTAGGACATGAAGATCGTCGTCGAGTGTGATCAATGTATCTTGAAGGGATTCGAAATAACCATCAATTTCTGTTTCGAGACGGTTGATATTCGATTCAGCTTTTGCGATGGAGATGCGTTGAATGCCGGATAAGATCGCGGCGTGGTATAAATTCGCAATCACGGATATGACGGAGTCTGTGTCTGGCGGAACAGCATCCTGGTCTCTCCAGCCTGCCACGAGCATCCCAATCCATGCAGTTGGTGTACCAAGCAGCGCACAATGTAAAACTGCCAATCCGGCAGCACGAGCCGCTTTGTGAAGTGGGTGATCGGGACGTTGGCCGATAGTCCATGTGCTGTTCGCTTGAAGCTGGCTGAGATCTGAGGCGGCTAATGTTGGAGGGAACTCGATTCCGTGTGCATCGTCCAGGATATAGCCGGGTGTGGTTGCAGAAACACGGTAAAGGTTGATCGAGGAAGCATTGAGTGCTTCTTTCCCAATTTCCAATGCGGCAGGGAAGGCGGAGGGGCCATTTTCGAGCAGTATCTTTGATAAGTTCGTAAAGTGTTTCAGGCGGCCTTCTTGGGCGCGTCGATGTTCTGAGAATCGCTTGCGAAGATTGGATGGTGTGAGAATCAAGAGTAACGCAGCGCGTGAAGGGCTGATGGGGTGGCAATTAATATCTACGAGCTGGATAGCGCCCTCATGCGTATGCAGGGGAACATCCTGCAGCTGGAAATCATGCTGTTCCCAACTTTCGAGTAGCTCGCCAAGTGCTTTCTCGCCCGCCTCGTCAGGAAACAGATCCGATGGCGTGAGTGTATCCAGATCCGTTCTCGCATATCCTGAGAGAAGTAAAAAGGCATGATTCCATGCATGAAATCGAGATCCGTCTTCCGAGATCACCAAGACGGCCGCGTCGAGTGTATCGGCGAGGATTCGAAAAAATTCGTGATAAGGAACAGGTTTGAAGAATCGGGCAATAGGGTTTAGGTGTGATGATTCCGATGGCAAGATAATTAACCTATTTAAGATTGCCCCTCGCGTCCCGATGGCGTAGCCGGGCCGGCAAGATACCTTCGATCGAACGGTATTTCGCCACCGTGCGGCGGGCAACTCGTATCCCTTCCTTGCGTAGTTTTTGGGCGATCTGTTCATCCGTGAGCGGACGTTTTTCGTTTTTGACCATCTCTTTTATTCGGTCCCGCACCGACAAACTTCGATCGAAAAAGCGGGATAACGGGAGAATGCGTCCGTCCGGTAATGCTACTGCTTTTTGCGCTACGGCACGAGAGATCGTCGACTCATGCACGCCAATTTTCTTCGCCAGTTCTGCGCGTGTCATAGGGCGTAAATATCGGTCTCCTTTGATGATATATTCGCGTTGTTGGGCAACAAGGTTTTCCATGACCTGGCAGACGGTGTTGTTACGCTGCTGCAAGCATTTGACGAACAGGCTTGCCCGCTCAATGTGCTCTTTCCACTCATCAGAGACGTCGCTGTTTTGCTGTTCTTGATATTTTTTGAAAAGAGGATTTACTCGAAGCCAACCTGAGACTGGCGCAAAAATTTCAACGACGAGCGAGTCGTCCTCTCCCGATAGATTGTGCGTAATGGCGATATCAGGTGCGTGATAGACGTTGGGATCTCCGGCCGGGGGTTGTCTGTTGGAGCCCCAAGATGAACGTGCGGGATATGGATTGAGGTTGTCATGGATAAATTCGGCAGTCTGACGCACGCGATTGACACTGATATCAAGATCCGCGGCAATTCTTTCAAATTCACGGCGGCCGAGTTCGGAAAAGTAATCTTCAAGCAATTGCTTGGCGATTTCGCGTTTTTGTCCGCCGTTTGGCAGAAGCTCAAGTTGAACGAGAAGCGCTTGCCTGGGACCGCTTGTCGCCAAACCCGGCGGATCGACTCGGGAGATCAACTGCAAGACTCTGTTTACCTGTGAAATCGGCGAGCGTGTCATGCGGGCTATGATGGCTGGCGGATCTTGCAGAAAGCCGTCATCGTCGAGACTGGCCAATACATACAATGCCAGCTTTCGATCTTCGGGTTCCAATTCCGCAGCCAACTGCTCGAGAACGAACATCGCAAGGCTTTCAGGAGCTGCGATTTCTCGATCCATGGATTCGAGGTCCTCGCGATGGCGGCCGTTTCGTCTTGGATTCTGGGAGACTCGAGGAGAAAGAAATACAATCGGCTCTTCCCCTTTACTCTTGCGGCTGCATACTGGACAAGGCCCAGGTCGCAGAAGGCGTTTCTTGCAATGCGGACATTTATATTCTTCGACGAGTTCGAGGGCGGGATTTTCCGCCAGCTCCGAGATGACTTTATCCTTCAATTCATGGTTTGAAAGAAGCAGAAGACTCATGGTCTGAGCCAGGTGAGCGGTCGTAAGCGGTCGTTGAGATTGATCTTGGATTTGAAACATATCTCACCTCAAGTTTGAGAGTATACATCGGTCGTTTTGTATGCGCAACAAGGTTGCAAGATGTGTGCCACTATACTTGCGTGATAAAATCCTGTCATGGAATTAACCGTTGTTGGTGGGGGGTTGGCTGGTAGTGAAGCGGCTTGGCAGGCGGCGGAGCAGGGATTGCAGGTACTCCTCTACGAAATGCGTCCGCACGTTCAAACCGGTGCGCATCGAACGGATTTACTGGCGGAACTTGTGTGTTCCAATTCCCTTGGATCCAAATTGCCGGATCGCGCCACTGGCGTACTGATGAACGAAGTAAGAGCATTGGGTTCCTTGCTGATTACCTGCGCAACGCAGTACGCAGTACCAGCAGGCGGCGCACTTGCCGTAGATAGAGATGGTTTTGCGCAGGCCGTGACGCAAAGCATTGAATCGCATCCGAGAATTCAAGTGATACGTGAAGAGGTCAAAGAAATTCCGGATGGTTTGACAATCATCACCTCTGGTCCCTTAACATCACCACGTTTGTCCGAGGCGCTAATTAAATTAACAGGTGATGATCACCTTTACTTCTTCGATGCACTCGCGCCGATTGTCGAAGTGGATAGCGTTGACATGTCCATCGCGTATTTCGGTTCTCGCTACGGACGTGGGGAATTAGAAGTTGGGGATTATATTAACTGTCCGCTTGAAAAAGATGAATACGAAGCTTTCGTAGAAGCATTACGAGTTGCTGAGCGGATCTCGCTGCGCGAATTTGAAAATGCCATAAAAGAAGGAGTCAAAGCTGGAGCGCATCGCTTCTTTGAAGGATGCTTGCCGATCGAGATCATCGCTGAACGGGGCAGGGAGGCGCTCGCTTTTGGACCCATGCGTCCCGTCGGATTAAATAATCCGCACACGGGAAGACGCCCATACGCGGTTTTACAGCTCCGTCGTGATAATTTGGTCGGGAGTTTATACAATCTTGTTGGATTTCAAAACAACTTGACCTATGCAGAACAGCAGCGTGTTTTTCGTCTTATTCCCGGACTGCAGCATGCACGGTTTGTAAGATATGGACAGATGCATCGAAACACGTTCATAAATTCCCCTGTTGTATTAAGTTCTACTTTACAATGCAAGTCGCGTGATAATTTGCTACTCGCTGGTCAAATCACAGGCGTTGAAGGCTATATGGGGAATATTGCCACAGGTCTGCTAGCGGGGATGAATGTTGTACGGATTGCAAAGGGATGCGATCCGTTTGTATTGCCACGCACGACGATGTTAGGCGCATTATGCCATTACATTACAAGTGCAGCGCCTTCAGAATTTCAGCCCATGAAGGCCAATATGGGTTTACTTCCGGATTTGGAAGATGGCGTACGTCGAAATCGAAGAGAGCGAGCACAAGCATACGCTCAACGAGCGGTGCAGGACATGGCTTTGTTTTTAGAAGACACCGAAGAAGATTGCGCATAGCCATATAATAGCGAGCGATAAAATAATGTCCACACTTACTTTTGAAAAAAATAAGGCTATACGCAATCTTTTGTGTATGGGCTTGATGTGCGGCGTTGTCTTTAGCGCCAGTAGCTGCGTCAGTTCGCCTGAGGGATTGTTCTCCGGTGAGGAGGCGCTTGAGTTGGCGGTAAAACAAATGGATTTTGGGGATCGTATTCCAGGGTCAGATGCACATCATCAGACGGGTGAATGGATTGTTGCGAAACTCGAAGCAAGTGGGTGGTCAACGACAATCCAGGCGTTTGAAAACCAAGGCGTTCTGCTAAGAAATATTATCGGCAAAATGGATGAGAGAACGGCGACAGGACCAATTATTCTTGGTGCACATTATGACACTAGGCCGCATGCCGATCTTGACCTGCATGATTCTTCCCTTCCGGTCCCGGGAGCAAATGACGGGGCATCTGGCGTAGCCGTTTTACTTGAGTTGGCTCGAGTACTGGAAATTCAAGAAGGCACTCATCCGGTATGGCTTGTGTTCTTCGACGCGGAGGACAGCGGCAATATCAATGGCTGGGATTGGATCGTTGGGTCGAAGTATTTCGTAGAGTATCTGTCGATTCAACCTGAAGCGGTCGTGATCGTAGATATGGTGGGGGATGAAGATTTACAGCTTTATTACGAATGGAATTCGGACCGCGAATTGGCGCAGGAAATCTGGCACATCGCTTCGGGACTGGGGTATGCTGCCTTTATCCAAACGGAGCGGTACTCGATGATTGATGACCACACCCCATTCCTTCTCGCAGGCATCCCCGCCGTCGATATCATCGACTTCGATTATCCATACTGGCATACGACGGAAGATACAATGGATAAGATTTCCGCTTCCAGTCTCGAACAAGTGGGTCGAACGCTGCAGCAATGGGTGGAATGGCGCGTAACGACGGAAGCAAACGATGAAATCATCGAAATCGATAATCGCGAGAATCCATAATGTGCATGGATGTATAATGGGCCTATGGTAAAAAAGCCTCATATGATTGTACTTCCCCAGGAACGAGCTTTTCTCGTCGGTATCGAGCATGATAGTCAGCCGGGTTTGTTGTCGTTGGAGGATTCTCTCGAGGAACTCGATTTGTTGGCTGATACGGCAGGTTTGTCTGTCGTGGGTAAAGATTCCCAGCGGATCTCCCGACCCAACCCCAAGACGCTGGTCGGCTCCGGTAAAATTATGACCATCAAGAAACAAGTGGAAAACACGGTTGCCGATGTGGTGATATTTGATGAAGAGCTGTCCCCTCGGCACCAGCGCGAACTGGAAAGAATCTTCGGAGACGATGTGCGTGTACTTGACCGTACGGCACTGATCCTGGACATATTCGCCCAGCATGCAAATACGCGCGAAGGGGCGCTGCAAGTAGAGCTGGCTCAATATGAATATCGCCTTCCGCGCCTCACACGTGCCTGGACCCATCTTGCACGGCAGGCAGGTGGAGGCGGGGGACGAGCCGGATCAATTGGCGGGGTGGGTTTGCGAGGTCCGGGTGAGACTCAGTTGGAGGTCGACCGGCGGGAAATCAGTCGACGAATAGTGCATCTTCGCGAACAGTTGGAAAAGGTACGAGAGCATCGCAGCCGCCATCGTGAACAGCGTCGGCGCGCCGCTATCCCTACAATCGCATTGGTGGGGTATACCAATGCGGGGAAATCCACCTTGCTCAATCAACTTTCCAATGCCAAAGTACTCGTGGCGGATAAATTGTTTGCCACCCTCGATCCGACGACACGCAGGGTGGAATTACCTGCAGGTCAAGAAGTGCTCTTTACCGATACCGTGGGTTTCATCCAGAAGCTGCCCACAACGCTCGTAGCTGCGTTTCGAGCGACATTAGAAGAGATAGGGGATGCTGATCTACTATTGCACGTCGTAGACGTCACACATCCAAATGCATTGGCGCAGGCTGAAGCTGTACGTACGACACTCAATGAGATCCTTGATCGGGAGATTCCTCGCTTCACCGCATTGAACAAAATCGACCGCATGGCCGATCCGGAGAGTGCACTCGAATGCGTGGATGAATATGAAAGAGCGGTGCCGATTTCCGCATTGCACGGTGATGGTATCGCATCGCTTTTATCTGCGATTGAAATCGAATTGAACGAGCAATTAGCAGAGATATGCGTGGAGATTCCGTATCAATCAAGCAGGTTGATCAGTCTCTTTCACGAACTCGGTCGAGTCGATCATCAGGAACACCGACCTCAATCTGTGGTCATGTCTGGTCGTTTACCCAAGAGGTATTTACAGCAATATAGCCCTTATGTAATTACTGAATAATGAAAGATGATGATCGCTTATCGGGCGTCGTCAACAGGCTGACATTGCGCCCCGTTTACCATTCAAAAAAAGGCTGCTGGTTCCAGGCAGCCTTTCACTATTGGGCACAAATTCGAGCAGCGGTGACTTATTTATATACTGCCAATGCTGCGAGGGATGTGAACAACTCTTCGACACCATCGCCCATCTTGGCACTGGTGTGAATATGGGCAGCGTTGTATTTATTGGCGAATTCCTGCACGATTGCAGGATCAACAACATTTCCCATATCAATC
>Ga0307430_1000660_pt1 | contig 28711 bp, 30 predicted proteins | sample SalMarWE160130MG_FD_202159 | JGI IMG/M metagenome (GOLD analysis project Ga0307430, IMG submission 202159) | Salt marsh sediment microbial communities from the Plum Island Ecosystem LTER, Massachusetts, United States - WE1603-130 | ecosystem: Environmental > Aquatic > Marine > Intertidal zone >...
CATTTGTGATGTTGGTTAAATCTAGTAGCTCGTCCATACTTATCTCTTCCAATTCCAGAAAAACTTGTTCATAATCTTTTTTAGCATAATCTCTTATTATTTGCCTATTTTCATGCAAAGCGTTTCCTATTATTTCCTTTAATTGCATCTCTATCAGTCGTGCCTCCTCCCCCAATTCTACCATGCATTTTTCTATTTCCTCTTTTATTTTTGCGATTATCTGGCCTCTCTGAATAGCCTTTACAACATCTAGTAATCTTACCTCGTCCTGAAATTCCAAAAGTTCCAGCTGCGTTAGAACCTCATGGAAAGTAGCTCGATATCCTTCCAGGGTTAGCAGAGCTTGATTTGCCTTACTCATAAGCTCTGGCGGAGTTTTTAGAACATACTTCATATTCCCCTGGTAAAGGCTAATTGTTCGACGAGATTGAGAAATAGCAATTACGGGACATTTTGTCTGTTTAGCCATTCGCTCAGCAGCTCGATGACGAGTTCCTCTCTCACCTGTGGCAATAAGATAATCAGGGACCAGTTCAGTATTAGCATACAATATCCTTTTTATATCTTTGGACAAAACAATCGCTCCGTCCATCTTAGCCAGCTCAGCTAGAGAAGTCGGGGTAAGGTGACAATTCACTTTAAAGCCCCCCTCAATAGCAACAAGCACCTTTTCTCTATCCCCAACCACGATCAATCCACCGGTACCGGCTTGAAGGATTATCTCGAGTCCCTGTCCCAGAAGAGTTCCAGGAGCTACCAGTTTAAGAAATTTAAAGAAGTCTTCTTCCTTACCCTTCTCATTTTTGGGCATGTCTAAAGCTCCTTGGTTCCTCTTTCTAATGCTTCCTTGACGCTCCTTACTTTGATGAGCTTCATTTCAGAAGAGATCTTTGTATCCTTTGATCCAAAATATGGAATAAGACACCGGTTGAATCCTAGTTTCCTTGCTTCTTCTAATCTTTTTTCCATGAATCCTACTGGACGAATTTCTCCGGCGAGCCCTACCTCCCCCACCGCTACCGCTCCTTTTAAAAAAGGCTTATCTTTGAAACTGGAAGCGATAGCTAAGACTATAGCCAGGTCACAAGCTGGTTCATCTACTCTCATTCCTCCGGCTACATTCAGGTAAACATCTTGATTATAAAAACGCATATTCCCTCTTTTTTCTAATACCGCCAGCAATAGACAAAGCCTGTTATAGTCCATTCCCTGAGTTACTCTTCTAGGAATGGCAAGAGTTGAGGAGGTTACCAGAGCTTGAATTTCCACCAGGAAACTTCGACTTCCCTCTACAGTTGGTACCACTGCTGTGCCTGAACCATCTCTATCCAAAGAAGGGTCTCCCAAAAAAAGCTTGGAGGAGTCAAGGATCTCTCTTATGCCATCTTCTTCCATTCCAAAAATCCCAATTTCCGAAGTAGGTCCAAATCTGTTTTTTACCGCCCGCAAGATTCGGTATCGATAATCTTTCCCCGATTCGAAATAAAGAACTGTATCTACAATATGTTCCAAAACTCTGGGTCCGGCAATGGCTCCCTCTTTGGTGACATGGCCTATCAAAAAGATAGTTATCTTTTTCTGCTTGGCCAACTTCATCAAATAGGCAGTGGACTCTCTTACTTGAGAAACAGAACCGGGAGCAGAACTATAGTCCTCTCTATAGACAGTCTGTATGGAATCTATAATGACTATCTTGGGCTCCAAATCATTAATCTGCTGAGTGATCTCTTCCAAATTAGTTTCTGAGGAAACATAAAGATAGGCCGAGTCGATTCCTAACCTTGTAGCCCTTAATTTGTTCTGCTCTATGGATTCCTCCCCCGAAATATAAAGAACCAGAGATTTTGGGGAGCTGAGTCTGTTGGCTATCTCTAGTAAGAGGGTAGATTTTCCGATGCCAGGTTCGCCTCCCACTAATATTAAGCTCCCGGGAACTACTCCTCCTCCCAGGATCCGATCAAATTCATCTACTCCACTCAAATAGCGTGCCAGGGTAGATCTTTCAATTTCCCTTATAGCCACAGGCTTGCGAGAGGTGAGAGAGAGACCACGGGTGAAAACTCCTTCTTTCAGCTTCTCCTCAGAGATACTGTCCCATTCACCACATTCAGGACATCGACCAAGCCATTTAAAAGAGAGATAACCACAATTCTGGCAGACAAATCTAGTTTTCCTCTTCTCCACTATTAATATACCTCTTTTAGCAGATCTATACTTTGCAGAGCTCTTCCTGTCCCAATGGCTACACAAGAGAGGGGATCATCGGCTAGTTGAGCTTTGACACCGGTTGTTTTCTCTATCAGCTGAGGGAAATTTTTCAATAGACTTCCACCTCCGGTGAGGATAATGCCTCTCTCAATTATATCTGCCGCTAACTCTGGAGGCGTCTTTTCCAGAACTGCCTTCACTCCTTCCATAATGGAAGATAAAGGCTCAGACAGAGTTTCGGAGATCTCCTCAGCACTGACCTTAACCCTTTTGGGCAGGCCCGTCATTAGATCCCTACCCCTTACTTCTAATTCTTCATTCTTAGGGGGTAGAATGGCGTAGCCTATTTCCTTTTTTATATATTCGGTGGTAATTTCTCCCAGGGCTAGATTATGGTGTTTTCTCATGTACCTGCCAATGGCTTGATCCTGTCTATTGCCACCTGTACGAAGTGACTCGGCGGCAACGATATCTCCCAAGGAAAGTACAGCAATATCGGTAGTTCCTCCGCCCACGTCAACTACCATGTTTCCTTCCGGCTTAGTAATGTCTAAATTTGCTCCTATAGCTGCAGCCTTAGACTCTTCAATAAGAAAAACTTTCTTAGATCCAGCTTGAATGGCGGCATTCACCACGGCCCTCCTTTCCACCGAGGTTCCCCCCGTAGGTATACAGATCATAAGGTAAGGAGGAAAGAAAATCCATCTACCATAAACCTTCCTCACGTAAAACTTAAGCATACTTTCGACGATCTTATAATCAGCGATGACCCCATCTTCAACTGGTCTTATAGCTGAAATGCTGCCCGGTGTCCTTCCCAACATGTCCCTGGCTTCGGTTCCAATAGCTAAAATTTTGCCAGATTCTTTATCTATCGCTACTACAGAAGGCTCATCAAAAACTATTCCTTTACCCTCCACGTAGACTAAACTGTTAGTGGTCCCCAGATCTATTCCAATTTTTTTGCCCACAGAAAACATTTTAATCTTCCACCCTGGTGATTTTCGCTCCCAGTTTAGATAATTTTTCCTCCAGTCTTTCGTAACCCCGGTCGAGGTGATGAACGCCGTTGATCTCGGTGATTCCCTCAGCGGCCAATCCGGCTAAAGTCAAGGCAGCACCTCCCCTTATGTCAGGAGTCCTGACCACAGCACCTTTTAGACAGCCCACGCCTTTTGTCCTTACCTGTGACCTGTCTTCTTCAATCCTTGCTCCCATTTTCCTTAGGCCTCGAACGTGAGTGAATCGGCCCTCAAAGATGGTTTCTCTAATTAGGCTGGTTCCCTGAGCCAGACAGGTAAGAGCTGTTATTTGAGGCTGTAGATCAGTAGAGAATCCCGGATAGGGAAGTGTTTTTACTCTGATGGGCTTTAAGAGATTTCCTCCCTTGACTCTCACCCAGCGGTCAACAGCCTCTATCTCTGCTCCCATCTGTCTTAATTTAACAAAAAGCGAGGTTAGATGACTTGAACAGATTTCTTCTAATGATATCTCTCCTTTAGTAATAATGGCGGCTATTATCAAAGTTCCTGCTTCAATACGATCAGGAATAATTCTGTGGTGCACGCAGTTAAGCTGTCTTACTCCCTCGATTTTGATCAAGTTTGTCCCCTCTCCCTCAATCTTGGCTCCGGCGTTCTTTAGAAAATTGGCTACGTCTACTACTTCTGGACTAGAGGAGGCATTTCTTATAAGAGTTACACCCTTGGCCAGACTGGCCGCCAGCATTAAATTTTCTGTAGCTCCCACACTGGGAACATTCAAATAGATGCTGCTGCCTTGAAGACTTCCTTTAACGCTCGCCTCAATGTATCCGTTATTTACTTCTATCTTGGCTCCCAGTTGTCTTAATCCCTTGATATGTAGATCCACCGGTCTCCTACCTATATCACATCCTCCCGGAAGACAAACCCGAGCATGGCCCCGACGGGCCAAAAGAGGACCCAAAATTAAGATAGAAGCTCGCAAAAGCTTAACCGGTTCATAAGGGGCCTCATAGTAGAAAAGATGCGTAGAATCGATTTCTAAAGTTCTATTCTTCCTTCTTACTTTGACCCCTAAACCCTCTAGTACCTGAGTCATGGTCAATATATCAGTAAGATAGGGAACATTTTCAAGCCTTGATATCCCCTCCGTGAGCAGGCCCGCGGCCATGAGTGGAAGAGTGGCGTTCTTGGCTCCATTTACCTTTAGTTTCCCTTTCAGGGGAAATCCTCCTTCGATGACGAACTTGTCCACTTACAGCTCCTTCTGGTTTTTGATGATCCTGATCTCCGAGTTTGTAGTCAGCTCCTTCAACCATTCTTGCATACTTTCTTTTTCCTTTTCTTCTTTTAGATACTCTTCGATTTCCTTCTCACAGTTAATAAAATCAAGCTCTTTTCTCTTTTTTAATTGGATAACGCGATAAAAATCCTCCTTCTCTTCCTTTACCTTTACTACCTCTCCTTCCTTAAGAGGAAGAATCACCGCTCTTAAACTCGGCTTTATCTCCCTGAGGCTAATCCACCCTAATTCACCTCCGACATTATTGTCTAAAGAAAACTTTCTGGCCAGAGCCGCCAAACTTTCCCCTTTTTTTAATTGTTGGAGGACGAGGTCAGCTGTGGCCTTACTTTTAACTATAATTTGAGCTATTTGGACCTTTCCTGTGTTTGCCAGATTCTTTTTGTGGCTACGATAAAACTGAGCGACTCCCGCTTCTGAAATATCTTGTCCATCTAGATATTTCTTTAACTTTAAATAAAACTCTCTTGTTTCCCTATCTTTTATTCTAATGTTCTTATCAATCTTTCCCCCCTTTTGGTACTTTAGCCTATCTCGCAAAATTTTCCTTCTTAGCCATTCCTTGTACTCGCTTACGGTCAGTCCACCTTGGGCTAAGGCTTGCTCAAATTCGGCATCAGAAAAATCTGCTTTAATTTCAACCAGAGCTTTTTCCACCGTCTCAGAGCTTACCGATATTCCTTCTCTTTCAGCTTCTTGGTAAAGAATGAAATCCTCTATGATATCCTCGAACTCCCAATTTCCTCCGCTTAGGAATATTACCTGCTCTAGCTGTCTTTGAGTAATGATTTCTCCGTTAACCACTGCTACTACTTCGTCAATCAACTCACCGGAGCAAGCAAACTTGGTCCCTATCACTATAAGAAAAACCACAAAAAAGGAAAAAATCCTCATTGGTTAATCTATGCCTCACTCAGAGTATAGCACATCTTTGAGCCGTTGTAAAATCTTCTCTAAAGATACCAAAAGTTCTTTTCCCTCACCTTTTTTAGAGATGATTAAATTTCTCTCATCCAGAGGAAAGGACTGAACTTCAGGTGAAAGTTTTCTTTGGATCTGAACTCGGCTATCTTGATTAAGGGGGGTGAAAGGAGAGAAAGTAGTCCAGATTTTAGATCCTTTGCTTCTCAAACAGACAATCCCCAGCTCCTTAGCTATAAGTTTTATTCGCAGGAGGCTAAGGAGATTTTTCGTCTCAGCCGGTAAAGGTCCGTAGCGATCCCGCAGCTCCTCTTTTAATTTAAGGATCTCCTCATGGTTCCTTATCTCCCCTATTCTTCGATAAAGCTCAAATCTCTGTTCTTGGTAAGGCACATAGGAGGAAGGAATCCGAGCTTCCACCTTTAGATCTAAACTTGTGGGTAGAGATGGCTTGACTTTTTCTCCACGTAATTTTTTAATCTCCTCGGAGAGAAGCTCTGAATAAAGAGTAAATCCTACCGCAGCTATGTGACCGTGCTGTTCTCTACCCAGAAGATTTCCCGCTCCTCTTATCTCCAAATCCTGCATAGATATGCGAAATCCAGAGCCAGGTTCTTTAAACTGGTTAATAACTTCCAGTCTTTTGCGGGCTTCATGAGTAAGTGATTTAGCTGGAGTAAAGAGAAAATAAGCGTGCCCCCTTAACCTGCCTCTACCAACTCTCCCTCTCAATTGATAAAGGTCAGCCAGACCAAATTGTTCGGCTCCTTCCACAATCAAGGTATTTACATTGGGCATATCTATGCCCGATTCGATAATGGTAGTGCATGTTAAAACATTGTATCTTCGTTCAAGAAAATCCCCAATAACTTTTTCAAGCTCTCTTGAAGGCATTCTTCCATGCGCCACGGCAACTTTAATTTGGGGAACCAGCGCCTTTATCTTTTCGGCAACTCTATAAATTCCCTCAATCCGATTGTAAAGATAGAAAACCTGACCTTTCCGCCCCAGTTCTTCAATTATAGCCCCTCTTATCAGCTCCTCATTATACTCTGCCACCTGCGTTTCCACATTGAGTCTCTCTTTAGGAGGAGTAACGATCATGCTCATCGATCTAACTCCCATTAACGACATATAGAGAGAGCGAGGAATAGGAGTTGCACTGAGGGTGAGGACGTCCACTGAACTTCTGAGTTCTCTTAGCCTCTTCTTTTGTATAACTCCAAATCGTTGTTCCTCATCAATGATGACCAGACCTAGATCCTTAAACTCTATGTCTTTTTGTATTAGCCTATGGGTGCCTATGACAATGTCAACTCCTCCATTCTTGAGCTCAGCTATGATATCTTTTTGTTCTTTGAGACCTTGAAAACGGGATAGCATCTCGATCCGAATAGGATAAGCTGCTATTCTCTCTCTGAAGGTTCGGTGGTGCTGTTCGGCCAAAATAGTGGTAGGAACCAGCATAGCTACCTGCTTATTGTCCATTACCACTTTAAAGGCTGCTCGTATAGCCACTTCCGTCTTTCCATATCCTGCATCTCCACATACCAGTCTATCCATAGGGCTAGGACTTTCCATATCCTGTTTTACCTCATGAGTAGCTCTTAACTGGTCAGGGGTCTCCTGATAAGGAAAAGAAGTCTCGAGTTCAAGCTGCCAGTCAGTATCAGGAGAGAAGTGATAACCCGGTATCACTTTTCGAATAGAATAAAGTCGAAGAAGAGAAGAAGCAAGGTCTCGAGCAGCTTTTCTGACTCTTCTCTTGGTTAATCTCCACTGTCCTCCTTCTAGGCTGTAAATGGGAGGCGGGTGATCAGAATCTCCCATATACTTATGCAATCGGTCTAGTTGGTCCAGGGGGATGTAAAGTCTATCAGTTCCTTTGTAATTTACCTGAAAATAGTCACATTTTCTTCCCTGCAGCTTCAAGGTTTTTATCCCACTGAATTTACCTATTCCATGATCAATATGTACCACATAATCGCCTCCTCGAAGTTCGGTCCATCTTTCAATCTTCTTTTCCTCTTCACCAACCCATCTCTGCCTTCTTTCTCTATAACGTTTAAAGATATCCTCGTCAGTTATAAGGACCTGTTTTACCTCATGGAAAACAAAACCTCTCCTCAGATCACCCAGAGAAATGAGAAGAGGAGGAAAGTCCTCAGACACGGAAAACTTCTCTTTTAATGGTATTTCGAGATCTTTTTCTTCAAATAGCTCCTTCAATCTTTCACCCTGCCCTCGATTGGGGGTCAGAAGAACTATTTTGTATCTTCTTTTTCTCCATGATTTTATGTCCTGAATTAACAAGTCAAAATGACCCTGGTAAGAAGGTAAACAGCTGCAGGAAACCGACATACTCTCCCGAGGCTTCATCCAGGAGGTCTTTCGGGCCAAGGTGGAAAGATACAAATGAGGAGACTCCAAAATAGGTTTAAGTATTTCATCCTCAGGATTTGCCCATTTTTCTAGCCGATCCTGAATCTCACCCGGTTCATCTAAAATTATAGCAAAGGAAGGAAAAGCCTCAAATAAAGAATAAAGTTTTGCATCTGTCTTCTTGCTCAAAGCTAGCTCATCTTTAGAAGACAAAACAACCTCTCTTTTCTTTCCCACAGAGGACTGCGTCTCGGGATTAAATTCTCTAATCGATTCTACGGTATCTCCAAAAAGTTCGATCCTGATAGGTCTGAGGTAAAGAGGAGAATAAAAATCTACAATTCCTCCCCGAAAGGAATAATCACCTTTTTCTTGCACCAAGGGAGAAAACTCATATCCTCCTTCAGTCAAGTGTTTTATAAGTGTATCTCGATTTACCGTCTTCCCTCTTTTCAGTAAAAAACAATCCTTATCCAAGCTAGATGTGGCTGGCACTTTTTGACGGAGAGCATCTAAAGAGGATACTACGAGGATGTTATCTTCTTTCCTCAATTGATGCAGAATCCTAAGACGTTTTCCAGTTTGGTCCTTTTCTTGAGATGGAAAAAGGGAAATTTTTCCATCTGAGGGAAGCAAGGGAAGCAAATCTTGGTAGGTATTCTCAGCCTCTGATTCACTGGGAAGAACTAATAAATAAGGAACCTTTAACTCTTGACTCAGGAGGGCTACTACATAGGATTTAGCTTCCTGAGTCAAGCCGTAAAGCCAATAGGGAATAATTCCTTGTTTTATCTTTTGAAGACATACCTTAAGTTTGTTCCTTGCCAACTACAACCCTTTCCTCCCTTAGCTTTCTTTGAAGAGATTCGATCAGGTGGTCCATCTCTCCATTCAAAATACCTTCCAAATTATGCAGGGTTAAGTGAATTCGGTGATCGGTAACCCTGTTTTGTGGAAAGTTGTAAGTTCTGATGCGCTCCGATCTCTCTCCACTTCCAATCTGATTTTTTCTTTGCTTAGAGATCTCCCTTTGCTGCTCACTTTCTTTTCTCTGAAGGAGCTCAGCCCGCAGGACTCGCATGGCTTTAATTTTATTTTGATGTTGGGATCTTTCATCCTGACATTGGATTATAATGCCGGTAGGTCTATGAGTGATTCTTACCGCAGAATCGGTAACATTTACGTGCTGCCCTCCTGCTCCTCGAGAATGAAAGGTGTCTACCCGTAGATCTTCAGGCTTTATCTCAACTTCTACTTCCTTGGCCTCGGGAAGGACCGCTACCGTTACAGTCGAGGTATGAATTCTACCACTCGATTCTGTAACAGGTACTCTCTGTACCCGATGCACTCCACTTTCAAAGCGCAGGGTAGAAAAAACATCTCTTCCTTCAATGGCAAAAACCGCTTCCTTAAAGCCTCCTCTATCTGTAGGGCGATGATTTATGTTCTCTATTGTCCAACCACGTTTTTCTCCAAAACGAGTGTACATTTTGTATAGATCAGCAGCAAACAGAGCCGCCTCTTCTCCCCCTGTTCCAGCACGAATCTCCACAATTACATTCCGGTGAGAATATTGGTCACCAGGTTTCAAAAGATCTGAAAGTTTTTTCTCTATCTCTGCCAGCTCATTGTTTAGGCTCTTTTTTTCCTCTTCGGCTAATTCTTTAATCTCTTGAGTCTCTTTCTTATCCTCCAGAATATCCTCTAGCTTCGTTATCTCATTTTGAATCTTCTTATATTTTTGCCAGAGAAAAACAGTTTCTTCTAGTTCTCGATATTCCTTACTGTATTTTTCTAGAAGCTGTCTATTTTCTAAAACATTAGGATCGGAAAGAAGTCTACTGAGCTGTTGGTATCGAAATTCGACTTTGTCTAAACTAGCTATCTCGGATCTCTGCATCAAGGAATCCTTATTATTTAATCACCAGTTTTTTTAAATTTCAATGCTATTATACACTTGGCAGCTCTTTTGTCAATTCTTTTACTTCGCTACCCAGAAATCGACTCAGTCGATTTTCGATCCCGTAATCCTCTCATAAGCCTCAAGATATCTTTGGGAGGTCTTTTTAATTATAGCAGGAGAAAGAGAAGGAGCAGGGGGAGTCTTATCCCAATCCAGACTTTCTAAGTAATCTCGCATAAACTGCTTATCAAAATATACCTGGTGATGGCCGGGTCGATAATCTTTCTTAGACCAGAATCTTGAGGAATCTGGAGTTAAGAGTTCATCAATCAGGATAACCTTACCCTGATTGAGTCCAAATTCGAACTTGGTGTCTGAGAGAATAAAACCTCTAGACTCTAAATATTTACTGGCTTTTTCGTAAATCTCTAGACTTATCTTTTCCAATTTCTGTGTTAATGTGACTCCAATCATTTTCTTCATTTTTTCCTTGGTGATGTTGATGTCATGGCCATTCGCTGCTTTGGTCGCCGGAGTAAAGATGGGCTGAGGGAACTTGTCAGCTCTTTTCAATCCGGAGGGAAGCTTAATACCTCCTACAGACCTGTGCCTCTTATACTCCTGGTAGGCAGAACCAGCCAGATATCCCCTTACCACACATTCAATCTTAATGGGTAGGCTCTTTCTCACCAGCATAGATCTTCCTCGTAAGATGCCTCTAAATTCTCTTAGATTGGAAGGAAAATCCTCTTCTTTGGTAGTGATTAAGTGATTGGGGATAATGTCTCGGGTGAGATTAAACCAAAACTCCGACAGACCAGTTAAAATTTTACCTTTATATGGAATTCCAGCAGGCAGCACACAATCAAAGGCTGAGATTCTATCGGTGGCTACTATGAGAAGCTTTTCTTTTAAATCATAAAGATCACGTACTTTTCCTTTTTTAAAGATTTTTAATCCAGGAAGATTTGTCTCTAGTACTACTTTATCGGTAGGCAATTTTTAGATGCTGCTGGATTGATGCCTCAGCTATTTCTCATCCTGCTCTAACTCGACATTCCAGTAGGCAAGATCCAGAAAGTCTTTCCAACTTTCCTCAACCACGTTGTCGAGAGTGTATCTAACCAAAGATCTCCAGTGAGGCCTTTTTGGAGTTCTAATGAGACTCATTCCAGCCTCGGTCAAAGTTTTATTTCCCTTACGAAGATTACAGGAGACACAGGAACAGACAACATTCTTCCAGCTATCCTTCCCTTGTCGGGACAAGGGAACCACGTGATCCAGGTTCAAATCTTGGGACTTAAATTTTCTTCCGCAGTATTGACACGTATTTTCGTCCCTCTTATAGATATTTTTGCGGGTAAACTTCACTCTCCGCGGAGGAAATCTATCGTACACGAGCAGGAGTATGACCCGAGGTATCCTAATTTTATAGGTAATCGTTCGTAATATCTCGCTATCCTTAGAACGGTTTTGAGAAAAGTCTCTCCAATCCTCAAAACCAAAGGTATAAAAAGAGCCACCTTTTTTCAGTACTACCTGGGCATGCCTTAGGTAAAGCAGGCAAAGGGCTCTCCTGACCGAACACACGCTAACTACCTGCCAGAGCTTATTTAGAACTAAAACTTCACTGGTAAGAATTTCAGTTGACAATGTGCTCAACCCCTAATTTTTGGTCTGTCTTCTCTTCTTCTTGAAAGCTTATCCATCTCTTTTACCAACTCTTCAGGTACGACAACATGAGTCCTTCTTTTCACAGTCATATTAATCTCTTTTGTCAAAATATAATTCTGTTTTTATGTTAATCAATTATGGGATTTTGTCAAGAGGCGAGAAGTTTGCTTGTCCAAATTATACCGGCACGAGGTGGCTAAAGTATGTATTGAAAAATACCTGAAAAGCTCCTCGATCTCTGCTCGTTGTCGAGCGTACTTTGATAAGAAAATGGGGAATTGGAAGAAGCTGAAAGCTTGGGAGAAGGCTCATAGCTTAGCGGTTGAAATCTACAAGAGTAATTAAGCTATCGATCTTTTTCTTCACTCACTATTAAGGCCTAAGATGCAAAAATATGGCATAAGGCGTGCAAAAATGTCTAAGTATTATAAGCTCTCAATATCTTAATTAAATAATCTTCTGGGCCGGACAGCGGCTAAAGATGTACAAATTTTGGCACCGGGAAGGAAACATAGAGGTAAAATCAAGTCCACTTGTTGTAAGCTGGCATAAAGATTGCCATTTACTAACACAAAAGTAAAGCTCTTAAAGCGAGAAATATTACTGAAAAGATGAACATTAGATCTCCGAGGAGAAAGCTTAATTCTCCCCGCTGCCGAAGCCCTATTTTCCTTGATCTTCCCAGCGTGGGGGCCACAGAAAATCTGATGCGCCTCTGACATAAAGGCAGGAGCTGCCCTGGTTCTAGCGGGATTGGCAGCTCAAGGACCCACAATAATAGAGGAGATTCACCACATTGATCGAGGTTACGAAGAACTTGAGGAAAATTTGTCTCGACTGGGAGCTAATATGGTTAGAATCAAGGAATAGAGATGCTCACCATACCGTGGCCTAAGGTGTACAAAAATGTTCGATGCCACAAAAACGTCCAAGTAATAATAAGCTCTCAACATCGTAATTAAATAACCTTCTGGGCGGGGCAGGTGCTGAAGATGTACAAACCTTGCTACCAGGAAGGAAGCATAGAGCTAAAACAAAGTCCAATTGTTTTTGGATAAACCCTTTATAAACATAAGCCATCCAGGATAACATCTCTGGATGGGTTATTTTTAAAAATAAGTTGGCATAAAGATTGCTATTTACGAATACAAGGTAGAAGTCTTCAAGCAAGAAATACTAGGGAAAAGATGAACATTGAATCTCCAAGGAAGGAGCTTAATTCTCCCCGTTGCCGAAGTTATCCGTCCAAAAAAGCAGTGACGCCCATGGTTTCGATATGAAACTATGGGCTTTTTTATTTGGAATTTACCCTGGATAAACAAAACCTATATTGGGGAGAAAAAAGGAAGTGAGATAGTGTATAGGTGTAACCGAGTGCCTATCTGGTGTGGAGGAAAGCTTCAAAGAAAAATCAAAAAAATAGACCATTCTCGTACCAGGAATCTTCTGCCGGGAGGACATGATTGAGCAAGGGCTTTTATAAAGTGATTTTTGATGTTCTACCCCACGCCATCTTAGTCCTGGACGAGGGGTTAAGAGTTGTGATGTCCAACCAAAGCTGTGACAATCTTCTCTTGAAGTCGGGCGGAGAAATAGAAGGTAGAAATCTTTTCGAGGTCATGCCCCACGAGGGCCTCCAGAATCAAGCCCGAGCGGTCCTACAAAACCGAGAAATTAGAACAAAGTTTGTCGAAATCCATTTGGATACAGAAAAAGATAGCTCAAAAATCCTAAAAGCCACTATAACTACGCTTCATATGGAAGATTCGGGGACTCGCCTCTGCCTCATCACCTTAGAAGATATCACCCAGCAGGTGCAACTTGAAGAACAACTGGTGCAGTCAGAGAAGTTAGCCGGGATGGGATTGTTAGCAGGGAGCATAGCTCATGAGGTGGGCAACCCGTTAAGTATTATGGCCTCAACTCTCCAGTATATAAAGAGTGTTCTCTCGGATTCTGGCAATCAAAACATTAGAGAGGGCATCGAAACCATTATGGATAACGTCCACCAGATGCATGTCCTGCTGCGCAGTCTCTCTGATTTTACCGGTTCAAAGCGGCCGCAATTTGAATCCTGTAATCTCCAGCACGTTCTCTCCCAACTGTTGACCTTTATTAGCAGAGAAGCTGAGACACACCACGTCAGTATCCAGCAAGAGTTTGACAACAACATCTCTAGCTGTGAGGTAGATCGCCGAGAGATGAGGCAAGCGTTTTTGAATGTTTTAAAAAATGCCATCGAGGCTATGCCTCAGGGAGGAAAGCTAGGTGTCAAGATGCACCCGGCCCCGAAGGATTCACCAGGGAATGAAGACAAGGTGTTGGTGGAGATTTCTGACACGGGGATGGGAATTAGTGAAACTGAGATGCAATATGTTTTCCGGCCCTTTTATTCGACAAAACCCAAAGGCACGGGTCTGGGACTTTGCTTCTGTCGACGGGTGGTGGAGGAACACGGAGGAGAAATCTCGCTAAAAAGTCGGGTGGGAGAGGGAACCACTTTTATGGTAGCCCTTCCTGTCAGACAGGGAAAGGAGGGACAGGTATGAACAGCAACCCAACCGTTCTGGTCATTGATGACGAACAGGGAGCACACCAGGCTCTTACCCGACTGTTAGAGTCAGAATTTTCTGTTCATCCGGCATACTCCGGGCCAGAGGGGCTTAAACAAGTGGATCTGATCATGCCTGATCTGATCCTGCTCGATATGAGGATGCCTGAGATGAGTGGCCTGACTGTCCTAAAGAAACTGAGGCAAAACGATAACAATATCCCGGTTATCATTCTCAGCGCCTATGGAAATGTGGGTTCGGCGGTTCAGGCGATAAAGCTGGGAGCAGCAGATTATATTGAAAAGCCCTTTGCAGATGGGAAACTCAGGCAAGCAATGAGGACAATCCTTAAGGGGAAGCAGGATATTGAGCAACTGTCGAGTCAGCTGGGTATTGTAGGAAAAAGCCCCCGAATCCAGGAGGTGTGGCGATTGGTTAAAAGGTATGGGTCCACCGATCTGCCGGTACTCCTTCAAGGGGAAACCGGCACCGGTAAGGAACTGTTTGCCAGAGCCTTGCACGAGATCAGCAAACGACACCAAGGGCCTTTTGTGCCCGTTGACTGTAGTGCACTTCCTGAATCCTTGGTGGAAAGCGAGATCTTCGGATACGAAAAGGGTGCCTTCACCGATGCTGAGAGGAGCAAGCCTGGACGACTGGAATGGGCTAATGGAGGAACTTTGCTGCTCGACGAGATTGGTAACCTTCCCTTAATATACCAGGCAAAGTTTTTGAGAGTCCTCCAGGAACAGCGATATGTTCCTCTGGGGGCGAGAAAAAGCAGGAGTCTGGATGTGCGGCTTGTCAGTGCCAGTAATACCGACCTCAAAAGAGCCACCCAGCACGGCAGCTTCCGAGAAGACCTTTACTACCGTATCAGTGGAGTGATTATCGAACTTCCTCCTTTAAGGGAGAGGGAAGGGGATATTGAAGTTATAGCCCGCTATTTTGTAGAAAAGTATGGAAGAAAATACCGTAAACCAACCTTGGAGATTTCAGACGAAGCTATGGGCCTTTTACTTTCCTATCATTGGCCAGGAAACGTCCGGGAACTAGAACACCTGATAGCTGGAGCAGTTATTCTTGCAAATCAGATCATCCTTCCCGAGCATCTTGCTCTGGGGCCTCGAAAAGAAATATTTACTTCTGGCGGTAACGGTACAAGAAGTATTAGGTTAGAACTAAAGTTTGGCTGTAATACTGACAAACCAATCGATTTAAAAAAAATCAAGAGAAAGCTAGCAGAAAGGGCTGAAAGACTCATTATCACTGAAGTGAAAAAGAAGGTCTCTTTGAATCAAACCGAACTGGCAAAGTTTCTCGGCTTAGATCCAAAAACTCTACGGAGTAAGATAAATAATGATTCTCATAGTAGATGATCAAGAAAGTATGTGTTGGGTTCTGTCCAAGGTTCTACGAGGAGCCGGTTTTTCCGTGGAAACCGCCGGGACTGCCAAAGAAGCTCTCTCCATAGCCACCAACAATAAAATCTTAGCTACTATCATAGACTATCGTCTGCCGGATAAGAATGGTTTTGACCTCTTCAGGGAGCTAAGAAACCGAAATCCAAAAATCCTGGGGGTACTCATCACCTCTTACGGTTCAAAGGAACTCCAGGAAAAAGCCCTTCGGCTTGGCTTCCACGCTTACTTTGATAAACCCTTCCAAAACCAAGCCCTCATCGCCGCTCTCCAGGCGTGCTTAAAAAACTCATAGGAAACTAACACCCGAAATTGGGGAATGAATTCCCTGATTTCCCCCTGTAGTGGCCAGAGTGAAATTCCCTAAATCCTATAATATAAGGGAATTATGATCTTCTTCCTAATTTGGCCAATCTGTTGCTAGGATTATTAGGTATCACAAAATTACCTTCATTGCCTCCTGCTGGGTACGGGAGGGTCTCCTGATCTACATCTACAAGGCATTTCAGCGGGAAGACCAGGAGACCCCGCTTGGTATTTTGTCGGAGGTCTGTAATGCATATAGATATAATTATTCACCGAAAGGGGGTGAGAACAAATGGCTACAGTGCAGAAATCCATGGATAGTGGTAGCATTGCTGAGGTGGTTGACCGCATCCTGGACAAGGGAGTCGTGATCGACGCGTGGGCAAGGATATCACTGGTCGGGATCGAAATTCTGGCTATCGAGGCACGTGTGGTGGTTGCTTCAGTAGACACTTTCCTGAAGTATGCTGAGGCTGTAGGACTGACCGCTGCGGCTGCGTAGGCTGCCTAATCTGAAAGCACAAGGAAATACCGAATCCCCTATGACAGCAGCGGCGGGTCTTCTGTCTCTGCTGCATAGGGGCCAGGGAAAAAGGACATTGCGTAGAAGACCTACGATGAGAAGAAAAAAAAATTCATTAAAAATAAAAAGGAGGATTTAAAAAGATGGGAAAGATAAGTGATGCCATGCAAAATGTGGTTGATGAGATTGGCTCATCAGCCGAGGCCCGAGGTACTGCTCTGCGAGAACTTTCAGAGGAGGCCAAGCAACTAATGAAAGATACCCACAATGCGATGAAAGATATTCACCGGATCAATGAAGCTCAAGCTAAGGATCTCCGAGACAGACTCTCTTCTGAGAGGAAAGCAGGTGTGGAGGAGACGCGAGGATTTATGGAGGATGTCGAGAAATTTATAGAAGGGATCAGAGTAAGAATCAGTGAAATGCGTTCCGGTAACCAGAATCTCTTAGAGCGATTTCACCTGGAGCATGGGGACATGGCTAAGACTCTCAGGGAAGGACTCTCCTCAGCGAGGGTAAAGCTTTCCTCTGACGAGAAAGTCACGGCCGACGCAAGTCGACAGTTTATGGAGGAGGTTCACAATACCAACAGCGAATGTAGAGAGGCGGTAAGGGAGATGTTGGACGAGATTGCCTCTGATCTGGGGCAGGCAGATCAGATCTGGACGAAAGGACTCGGAAAAAAAGTAGTACGTAAGGCTGTGGTAAAGGAAGCTGTCCAAGAAATCAAGAAGAAGGCCGGGACAGAAAAGGAGAAAATCCTCGAGGTTGTTGCCAGACATCCCGACGGAATCAAGTTGATTGATATGGGAAATGAGCTGGGGGTGGACTGGAGAACCCTAATTGGGCCTATCAAATCCCTGGTGGACAAAGACAAGGTTGAAAAGATTGACACCATGTACTATCCCCAATGAGGAGGAGTAATAAAATGGTAGGAACACAGACTCTTCTGCGCGTCCAGCCCGGCGACGATTTTGTGGTTACGCCATCCATAGAGTCTATCTGCACCCGGGCTCTGACCTACCTGGAGGTAGGCTATCCCGTCCATTTCAGTGGGCCAACCGGTACCGGTAAAACGACCCTGGCTCTGCATCTGGCGGGACTTCGGAACCGACCGCTGATGTTGATGTATGGCGATGAGGAATTCGGCTCCTCTGACCTCGTGGGCGGCGAGAAAGGGGTAGTCTCCAGGCGGGTAGTTGACAACTTCATTCACTCGGTGTTAAAGACCGAGGAGAGTGTAAGGCCCCAATGGGTGGATCAGCGCCTTACCACTGCTTGCAGGTACGGATACACCGTGGTTTACGATGAGTTTTGCCGTTCCCGCCCCGAGGCTAACAACGTGCTTCTGGCCGTTCTGGAGGAGAAGTTACTGAGTCTTCCGGAGACTCACTATGGGCAGACCTATATGCAGGTCCATCCCGATTTTCGGGCGATCTTTACCAGTAATCCTGAGGAATATGCAGGGGTTCACAAAGCTCAGGATGCGCTTCTGGACCGAATGATCACCATTCAATTAACCCACTATGAGCGACAAACCGAGATTGCTATCACCAGGGCCAAGTCCGGTATCGGGGTGGAGGCAGCAGAAAGAATAGTAGACGTTGTGCTGGACCTGCGAAAAATGAATACCAACTCTTGGCCCAGCATTCGAGCCTGCATTATGATGGCTAAGCTCGTGATGAGGCGGAAAGGAAAGGTCAGAGCAGATGACCCCATCTTTCTGGAAACTTGCCTTGACGTCCTGGGCTCAGATAGTTTGAAGGAAGAAAATATTAGACAGCTTATAGAGGATAAATTGGAGTGAGAAACCTATGAGTCCAAATAGAAAAGGAATGGAAGACCTCCGTACCCTCCGGGGTCAGGTGAACAGACTCCGGGCAAGGACTCCTCATGGAGCTTTGATTGAGCTGGCTCGACTGACTCAGGAAAAGGTACGGCTGTGTGAGGAGATGAAGAGGTGGCAAGAGAGGATTAACCAGATTCAATCTCGTTTAGAAGAAATTGACAAAATGAAAAAATGGCTTTATCAGTTCGTTGATAGCCCGGAAGTCCCTTCTGCCTCCTCGCAAGGCAAAAAATCTTCGCCACCGGTTCCTCCAGGTTTCCAGGAGATGAAGATCCGATATTAGCAGTCGGGAGCCCAGCGGACTTTATTGTGTGCAATGTAAGGGAAAAGGGGTTGTTTCAAAGAAGCAGTAAATTTAGGAAAGGAGAACCAAGGTTATGAGATCGACATCAACATTGATAAAATGCCTTGCCCGGGTGGACTCAGAAGGACGGGTCTCACTTCCCCATAATATTCGGAGAGCTCTTGAGTTAGGGCAAAATCAACTACTGGAACTGAAAATCATCGGGACCAGCAGAAACAGAAATCTTCTGATCTCCAAAAGGGAAGTCATCCGATAAAACAGGGCTCATAATATACTCTAAGGGAAAAGACCATTCTCTTCCCAGAAGAGGAGGTGTGTTTTTATGGGCAAGAGGGTCGGGAAGTTAATCTTCTGTGTAATAGAGAAAGGAGAGGAAGATTTTTCTCTTCACAAAAAAAATCAATTAGCCTTGGTTGGTTATAGAGATATCGCGGCAGTAGTTCATGAAGTGGACCCACAAAGTTGGGAAAAAATGAGCAAAGAAAAGCTTGATGGCCGGCTTCGGTGGTATCAACAGGTAAACGTTAATCTTCACTCCCGCTACACCATGGTCCCTTTGAGATTTGGAAATATTGCCCCCGATCCTGACCACATAAAAGATTTCCTGGCCCGGACCTATCTTCATCTTAAATCGGCTCTTGACAAGGTAATGGGCAAATCTGAATTCGTGGTGCAGCTTTCCTGGGATCTAAAAGCTGTTCTGCAAGAAATGACTCAGAAATGGAAAGGAAAGCTGGATTCCTCAACCCCCGTAGAAAGCGGGAAGGCTCTTTTTGAAGCTGCTAAGGAGAAAAGGAAAGTTCTAATTAATACCGTGCATCAGAGGCTCTTGCCCCTTGCGGTTGACTTTGCAGAGGGAAAGCGGACTGATGAATCGATATTGATGAATCGGAGCTATCTTATTGATAAGGAGAAAGAGTCCCTCTTTGATAAGGCAATGGAAAAGCTCGGCCGGGAAAACCAGGCATATCTAACTTTTCGATACATCGGTCCTATCCCGGCTTATAGCTTCGTTCCCTTAGGGTTTGATAGGGGGAACTTTGATTTAATCAATGAGGCAAGGAAGATTTTGCGACTCCCACAAAAATCCTCTCTTAAGGCCATAAAGAAAAGTTACCGGAAATTGTCTTTAGAATATCACCCCGACAGAAATCCTGACCGGCCCGCTGCCGAAGAGCGTTTTAAAAGAATAACCCAGGCATATGATATTTTAAGAGCCTACTGCTGTAGCCTGGGAGAGGCTAGCGAGTACTCGTTTGCCAAGCGCGATACAGAAAAGACTTTCATAGTTAAATAAAACAAGTGATGAGACATTCGCCGAAGATAGAGACGTTGGCAGGTACGTGAGGTATGAAGATGACCTCCCAATTGGAAACGAAAGTGAAGCAGGGTAAGTTCTTTTACGCGGTCATTTTAGCTGATGGACAGCGAGAATTAAAAATCATCGGTTTGGATGAAAAAAGAGTATACCCTATCGCCTACCAGGACATCGCGGCCGTGGTCAGTGACTATCCTCAGGTAGATTCTATAAAACTTCTACGAAAAAACCTTTCCCCTTACCATCATGTCTGTAGAGAACTAGGGAAAGCCTTTACCGCCCTGCCAGCGAGATTTGGTCAGATAGCCCAGGACCAGGATGAGGTTTCGAGAGCGCTGCAGGAAAATTATAAGAGGATTCGAAATGAGTTGGGCAGGTTCCATGACAAAATAGAGATGGGGTTAAAGCTCTGGTGGGAGGTGGACAAAGTATTCCAATATTTTCTCAGCCAAGATCAACAGCTTAAGTCTTACCGGGAAAAACTTTTGCGTAAATCCAGGGCCGTTAGCCGCATGGAGCAATTGGATTTTGGTAGATATTTCTGCGACAGGATGAATGCGGTGAGGCAACGGATTACCGAAAAAGTGCTATCTTCTCTTCCTCCAGGAGAGGTGAGAGTTGAGGATCCCACAGAGGATAAGATGGTGATGAATGCCTCCCTTTTGGTAAAAAGGGTAGAATTAAAAGAGTTTGAAACGGGAGTGAACAAAGTAGCCTCTTTTCTTGGCAAAGAGTACCGCTTAAAGATAGAGGGGCCCTGGGTGCCATTTAGTTTTGTAGAACGTCTGGAATTAGGACTTAAACAGCTTTAAGGAGGGAGAGATTGGCATTTTTGTTGGATGATATTTTTTTATCCCCGGCTAAACTCTTGCATTTTATTGCCAAGAGTGTCCATGAGGAAGCAATGAAAGAGCTTCTGGACGAGGACGGAGCGAGAAAAAAACTAAGGGAGCTTTATAGGCTGCTTGAGAGTGGTAAGATCTCCGAGCCCGAATTTGAGAAGCGAGAGAAGAATCTGATCGACCGTCTGGAGCAGATTGAGGCTTATAAGAGCCGCAAATCGGCTTTGGTTAAGTAAAGAGGCTTAATTAGATTTATTTAAGGAGGAATGCTATGGAGGTAAAAGAAATTAGTGAGAGAGCAAAAAAGGAACTTAAAGCGGTGATGGGTCTGGAGGTTTCGTCTATAACAGGGGTCTCTAAAGTTAAGGACGACGGGTGGCAGGTAACAGTCGAACTAATCGAAAGGAAAGCTATTCCGGATACCCAGGATCTTTTGGGCTTGTATGAGGTACGTCTTGACGAGGATGGCCACCTGATAAGCTTTGATCGCAAGAAAGTTCGCCATCGAATGAACATAGAGGAAACCTCAGAGTAAACCTGGACCATTCGGGCTTTGTAAAGATAATATGATTTGAGGGAGGAAAAAAATGGCTCTGCAGGCTGAAAGAAATGTTGGAAGTACGTTAGTTGATGTCATAGATAGGATCCTGGATAAAGGACTGGTCATCAATGCTGACATTGCCGTATCTGTGGCTGGGGTAGAGCTACTGGGCATTAAGATAAGAGCAGCTCTGGCATCATTTGAAACTGCGGCAAAATACGGCCTGGAGTTTCCTTCAGGGATTAAGCAGGAGACCGAAGCATGGGACGAAGCAAAAGTAGCTAAAGAGATTTGTCCCCAATGTGAGAAGAGGGTACCTCGAGAGGAACTTATGGCCCTCGGCTGTCCCTGGTGCGGCTGGATGCCAGCCCGAGTAAAAAAGATGCTTGAGGCTAAGTGAGGAGAAAAGCCCATGGGGTAGTTGACGTTGATGAAAAAAATTTAAAGCATGCAGTATTAGGCTTGGTCATCGCCATAGTAGAAATAATAAGAGATGCTCTTCGTCTGCAGGCCTTCAAGAGAATGGAGGGAGGAAGTTTAACTGAGGAAGAGATAGAAAGATTGGGCAGGGCCCTCTCTGATCTTGACACCGCCATTGAGGAGATAAAAGAGGAACAGGGTATTGGCGAATCCGTTAATTCAGTGAGAGATGGTTTAGATAGAATCGTGGATGAGGTTATAGACAAACTCGTAAGTCCTGAAAAGTGGGTAGAAGAGAGTGAAGAAAAGGGAATTTAGGACTAATGGAAGGTAAGGTGCAGGAGAACATGAACGAGAGTGCACTAAAAGAAGCAATAGAGCGGATGATAAGACAGGAAATAAGAGATATACTCAGGGTTGCTAAGGGTATAGTAAGAAAAGAGTTAAAAGCCCAACTTATCCCTGAACTCAGAGCAGCTATTAGGAACTCAATCTCTGAAATAATTGAAGGAATGGAAGAGAAACCCTCTCCAATTGCAAGGTCCGTTAATGCTTCCAAAACAGCAAAAGCTAAATCATCTGAGAAGACCACTATTGCAGCAGTCTCTCGAGAGGAATTAGAAACTCGAAAACCTGAGTCTAAATTAATTGTTCCTCCCGAAACTGACACCAGAGGAAGATACCTTTACTGTGTGGCCGTGGGTAATAAGAGCAAAAGCTTAGGTAGAATTGGAATTGAGGGTAGCCAGGTTTACACCATCCCTTATAAAGACCTCTGTGCTGTGGTTCATAACTGCCCTGCTGAGCCTTATAAACATGAGGATAAGGAAGTGGTGGAAAATTGGGTCAAGACCCACCAAGAGGTCTTAGATGTAGCCACTGAGAAATTCGGTACCATCCTTCCCTTAAGTTTCGATACCATAATTAAGGATGATGAAGGCACTGATCCCGAAAAAAATGTCACGAAATGGCTAGAGCAAGATTATGAAAACCTTAAAAAGAAGATGGAAAAAGTGAGAGTTAAAGCAGAATACGGCGTACAGATCTTTTGGAATCCCAAAATCATCGGACATAAAATTGCTGAGAATAACGAAGAAATTAAAAAACTGAACCAGGAAATAAAGTCAGAGCCAAAAGGAATGGCTTATATGCATAAACAGAAACTGGAAAATGCCTTAAAGAAAAAGATGGAGCGGGAGGCAGATCAACGTTTTAAGGATTTTTATACCAGAATAAAAAAATGCGTTGATGATCTTAAGGTAGAGAAAACCAAAAAGGCCGAGAAAGATAAGCAAATGCTTCTGAACCTGTCTTGTCTGGTCGGTAAGAATGGGTATAAAGACTTAGGAGAAGAGTTAGAGAGAATTGATAAGATGGACGGGTTTTCTGTCCGCTTTACCGGACCCTGGCCACCTTACAGCTTCGTCAACTAAAGGAGTAAGATGGAACCAACCCGAGATACCCATGCCACTTTGGTTGATTTATTGGATAGAATTTTAGACAAGGGCCTCATCATTAATGCAGATCTCATCGTATCCGTGGCTGGGATCCCTTTATTAGGGATTAATTTAAGGGCTGCCCTGGCTGGGATGGAGACCATGCTAAAATATGGGATAATGCAGGCCTGGGATGAGCGAACCCGCGCCTGGGAAACAGAACACAGAAAAGAAAAGGAAACCAAGCAGGGACAGAGGATACCTGCCGCAACTACTGTTTCCAAGCCAGGGATGACTGCGGTACAGGATGAGATGGAGACTTGTCCTCAATGCGGAAGAAGGGCACCGGTCAAAGATCTGTTGGACAAAGGATGTCCTCGATGTGGGTGGCTTAGTCCAAGGCTGAAAGAACAATTGACTAACAAGGTAGTTTCATAACAAGCGTACCTCCACGTTGCTTGTCTCATCTTGTCCTCTTAACAACCCTTTTGGGCTTCCTTTCTGATAGCGCATCTCTGATAACTGCCTTTATGAAATCTAGGTCAAAAGGCTTGGTGACATAGTCGTAAGCCCCCAATCTCATAGCCTCTTTGGCCGTATCTAAGGCGCCATAACCGGTGATCATAACTACTACTAGGTCCTTATCTATTTTCTTTATTCGCTTCAACACGTCTATCCCATCCATCTTGGGCATCTTAATATCCAAAAGAACCAACTCTGGCTTCTTTTTCTTAACTGTATTCAGTGCTAATCGCCCGCTAAGGGCAGAAAAGGTCTGGTAGCCCTGTTCAGCAAAGATCTCAGTAAGGGTATCACAGGTCTCTTTGTTATCATCTACTACCAAAATCTTTCTCTTCATCGCTTTCTTCTTTCTCTTTTTTTCCGCAATTTTATCTCCAGAATATTATTTTCAAAAGAAGACTTTACGGCCCTGGGATCAGCCATAAATGGGAGTAATATTTCTTTGGCATATTTTTGAAGTCCGAATTCATCCTTAGCCTGGGCTGATATTTCAAGGATATCACCATGTAGCTCTATATGGATATCCTTCTCTTTAACTTGGGATAGATAAGCAATAACTACTGTTTCAGTTATATGCTCCAAAATACGTATTGCTGGTTCATTGACTCTTTCTATTAGCAGGACATGCTTATTCTTTTCCGTTGGGCAGTAGCGGGTGAACTTTGGCTTAGAAACAAATGTCCAGGAGTAAATAGGCTTAACCCCTTTCTCTCTTTTAGAAACAGCCTTTTTTCTTTCTCCAATACCAATTTTGGTAATCCGACCAAGTTCTATGGATTTTCTTTTACCGCCTCTTATAACTCTAGAGCTACTAGTGCTTGTTTTTGGAGGTATAGACCTAATCATTATTTCTTATCTCCCTATACTTATCCCGCTAATATATTGAAAACCCATAGCCCGCTCCCACTCTAACATTCCTTTAACCTTCACTCCCAAGACCTTTAGTTATCTGAGTTTTGATCTTTCCTGTTGTCTTACTTTCGATAGCCATAATACTGGATCTTTTCCTGATTTTTGAGAATTTTCCCAAATTCTATCTAAATCGACCCTGATAGTCAAGGTCAAAAAAAGAGGCAGACCCCCTTGACAAAAAGAAAATATGTTATATAATTTATGGTGCAATGCAAAATAACAAAGATACACTTGACAGAGAAAATAAAAGGAGTTGAGAGATGTCAGAAGATAATAGTGCATTAACTTTGAAAGTGGCTGAGGCAGGGTCAAGAGATGTGGGCAGGGCCATAGCCAGGATAGATCCTAAGGATGTGGCCAAAATAGGAGCAGAGGTGGGAGATATAGTGAAGATTGAAGGTAAAAGAGAGACGGCAGCTAAGATTATGCCCACTTATATGGAGGATCGAGGAAAAGGAATCATCCAAATGGATGGTTTGATAAGAGAGAATGCTCAAATTGGCCTGGATGAAAGAGTCTCTCTTCAAAAGAGTTCTCACAAACCAGCCGAGAGAATTACTCTCTCCCCCTTGACCCTGATGAGAGGTATGCACCTGGAGAGGGATAGAAGATATATCGGAAGATTGCTGGAAGGTCTTCCTTTAACAGAGGGGGATAGGATAAGAGCCAATCTCTTTGGAACTCGTAGCCAGGATTTCACAGTGGTATCCAGTTCTCCTAAAGGGGTAGTTTTAATTCACCCCCAGACTGTTATTAGAATGAAGGAAGAAAAGGAGGGAAGAGAAAGAAGAGCTAAGATATCTTATGAAGATATTGGGGGATTGCACAGGGAAACCCAAAAAGTCAGGGAGATGATTGAACTTCCTTTAAAATACCCTCAGGTCTTTGAGAGATTAGGCATTGAAGCTCCCAAAGGGGTACTTCTGCACGGTCCCCCGGGATGCGGGAAGACTTTGATTGCCCGGGCGGTAGCCAATGAGACCAATGCCTATTTCAACCATATAACCGGTCCGGAAATCATGGGAAAGTTCTATGGAGAAAGTGAGGCTCGTCTTCGCGGTATATTTGAAGATGCCCAAAGAAATGCACCAGCCATTGTATTTATTGATGAGATTGATGCTATTGCTCCTAAGCGGGAAGAAATGGGAGGAGAAAAGCAGGTAGAACGAAGAGTGGTTGCTCAACTCCTTGCTTTGATGGATGGGCTGGAGTCTCGGGGGCAGATAATTGTCATTGCCGCTACCAATATTCCTAATGTAATTGATCCTGCCCTAAGAAGACCAGGAAGGTTTGATCGGGAGATTGAGATAGGTATTCCCGATAAAAATAGCAGATTGGATATACTCCAAATTCACACTCGGGGAATGCCTTTAGCAGAAGATGTGGATTTGGAAAGACTTTCCCAAATTACCCATGGATTTGTGGGAGCAGACCTGGAGGCTTTATGCAGGGAAGCGGCTATGACTGCTCTTAGAGGCATATTTCCCAGTATTGACTTTGAACTGGAAGAAATTCCCTATGAAACCCTTCTTAAACTTGAAGTGACCATGGATGATTTTATGGAAGCTTTAAAAGAAGTGGAGCCTTCGGCTATTAGGGAAGTATTTACCGAGATTCCCAATGTAAAATGGAGTGATGTAGGGGGACTGGAGAATATAAAAAGTGTACTTGGAGAAACAATTGAATGGCCTTTAAAATATTCCAAGTTGTTTGACCATGCCAAAACTAAACCACCTAAAGGCATACTCTTGTATGGTCCTCCTGGAACCGGAAAAACCTTACTTGCTAAGGCAGTGGCCAGTGAATCTGAGGTAAATTTTATCTCCATTAAGGGACCTGAACTGATGAGTAAGTTTGTAGGTGAATCAGAACGAGGGGTTCGAGAGGTTTTCAAAAAAGCCAAACAAGCCTCTCCCTGCATTGTCTTCTTTGACGAGTTAGATAGTTTAGCCCCGGCTCGTGGTGCTGGTTTTGACTCTCACGTAACTGACCGGACAATCAGCCAATTTCTTACCGAGATGGATGGTATAGAGGAGCTTAAGGGAGTGGTAGTTTTAGCAGCTACCAATAGATTAGATATTGTTGATCCGGCCCTGCTCCGTGCCGGCAGATTTGACTTCCTTCTGGAATTGCCTGTGCCTGATGAGTCAGCCAGACTCAAGATTTTTGAAGTTCATGCTAAAGGTAAACCCTTAGCTTCCGATGTAGACCTTAAACTCCTGGCCCAAAATACTGAAGACCTGGTGGGTGCTGATATAGAATCTATCTGTAGGAAAGCCTCTATGCTGGCTATAAGGGAATTTCTGGATAAACAAAAAGATAACAACCCCAAGGGTTATAGCAAATTTAAAATTGCGGCTAAACATTTCAATCAGGCAAGTAAGATGGTAAAGGAAAGTAAAAGAGTGAACGACTAATGAAAAAGCTACTTTATGTCCCCATCATTCATATGGAGGCAGATCTGGGAAGTGTGGCTGCTATTGTTGACAAAAGGAGCAGTCAAGTGTGTGGAAGAGAGCGCTGGGAGAAACATAAAAGGGCAGTTTCGGGGTTCTGGGATTTCATTGCCAATTATTTTGATCGTCTAAGCGCCTCTAATCTAAAAATTTATCAGGATGGGCTGATGATAGATGGTGCGTTAGGAAAGAAAATCATTGAGGAGGGGGTAAAGAAGGGAAGCAAAAATCACGAAATTGTCCTTAAGTTAATGGAAAAGGGTGCAGAGATAAGGAAAACAGAAGATCTTTCTCTCCTTAAAGAAGAATATAATAGCATTATCAAGCTTTCTCAAACCAAATCTCCCATAGAAAAAACACTGGTGTATATAGGATATAAACTGCGTAAAAACCCCCTGATGGAGAAGAGGGACAAATTCATGGCTGAGAGAATAAATGAGACCTTAAAGGATGGCGAAGTAGGAGTCCTTTTTATAGGGGTCTATCATAATGTGCTTCCCCGAATTTCCAGGGACATTATAGTCTATGAGCTAAAAGAGAGAAGTAAAGTAAAAGCCTATTTTGACAAACTTGTTTGGGGAAAAGATGAGAAAAAATTTAGTGAGCTCGCTGAGTATCTTGTTTCTCCGATTAAGGATATAAAGCTTTGAGGTGGGAGTATGCCTCGATTGATTAAAAAGTATAGCAACAGAAGAATGTACGATACCAAGACCCGTCAGCCAATTACACTTTCCGAGCTTGCCGATCTAATAAAGCAGGGAGAAGAAATTGAGGTAATGGGTCACCCCACAGGCAAGGACCTTACCTCTATAACCTTGATTCAAATCCTTCTGGGGCAGGAGAAGGATAAAAAAGAGCCTTTCTCTGCCCTTTTGCGAGAGTTAATAAAGAAAAGAGGAAATTCTGTCTTAGAGCTGTACCCAACCAGCCTTTTTGCTGTCTTGAATGGTGCTCCCTTCTCAGTAGAGAAAGCAACGGGGATAGTTAGAGAATTGGTAAATAAAAAAGGCGTAAGCAAGATCGAAGGAGAAAAACTTCTGGAAAGTTTTCTAACCAGGATACGAGAGAATAAGAAGACTTTAGAAAGGGAGATCGAGAATAAATTAAGAAAGAAGATAAAAGAAGTAGAGAACCTTTATCGAAGGGAAATTTTGGAGCTTAGGAAAAATGTGGAAAACTTGAGAGAGCTGCTTGGCCAGCCTAGGGGGCAAAAATAGTTCATAGTTATGAGTTCATTGTTCATCGACAAAAACAATAAACAATAAAAGGAGGCTACAATGTCTGGTAAAGAAAAAAAAGAAGAAAAAAGAGGGGTTGAAATTGATTTTGGTTTAGGGAAAATAAGCTTGGGAGGAATATTTGAAGGGATTGGTAACTTAATTGACATGACATCTAAGTTATCTGAAGAAGCCGAAGAAATTAAAAAGACGGGCGAAATAAAAGGATTAGGTGGGAAAGCAAGAGGCGTGTATGGTTTTAGCGTTAGAACCTTAGTTGGAGGAAAACCGGTTGTAGAGACCTTTGGTAACATTAAACGGACGAAAGAGGGACCGGTAATAGAAGAAGTTAGAGAACCTATTGTAGATGTGGTTGAAGAGAAGGATTTTGTTCGGGTAATAGCAGAGCTTCCCGGAGTCTCTAAAGAGAATGTAAAAATCAAAATAGATGAAGACATTCTCAATCTTTCTGCAGAAAAGGGAGAGAGAAAATATGCCAAAGAGGTGTTGCTTCCTTTTCCGGTAAAGGAAGACCCCGCAGAATTTTCCTTCAAAAATGGGATACTGGAACTTAAACTGGGGAAAAAGAAGAGCTATATGTAACGACATAATTAATTGCGTATATTTAGATTTATGATATGATGGGAGTAACCATTTTTAAGGAGGTTATTCCCAATGAGAAAATTCATAATTCCGGATGTGGAAACGTTTATTGCGG
>Ga0307430_1000662_pt1 | contig 28688 bp, 42 predicted proteins | sample SalMarWE160130MG_FD_202159 | JGI IMG/M metagenome (GOLD analysis project Ga0307430, IMG submission 202159) | Salt marsh sediment microbial communities from the Plum Island Ecosystem LTER, Massachusetts, United States - WE1603-130 | ecosystem: Environmental > Aquatic > Marine > Intertidal zone >...
TTACGGCTAACAGGTCACCTTTAGTGACTAATGTAAACCCTAACTTAGTCATCTTATCCTCCTGTTAGTTTCTTGCGAAGACCCGCAAATTCTTCAACCGTGGCCGGTCTCTCTAATATCACACGAGTTCTTCCAGGTTTAGCAACTTTATGTTCTACTTCGGGGCTAATAGTCCCACTAGTAGTCAACGTGTGGCCTGTGTCTTTGCAGTGAGCGACTGCTTTATCGATGTCTCTAGTCAAGAAACCACAACCACACCTATGATTGATGTCAACCCTTATCGCCATTTTGCACCTCCTTTCCGAAAAATTCTAGGGCACCTTCTTCCGTGTTGAAGAGCTCCCCTTCGCATACTGGGCAGAGCCAGATGCGATCGACCAAATCGAAGTCACCCCTGGCATAGAGCACAAAGCCATTAGAGGTAAATTCCCTATGGTAATTCCTGTTTTCTATGACGTTCAGGTAGTCTATTCCCACACCGCACCTCGGACATGTAGCTGTTGCCTTAGCCCCTAAGAATTTGTCAGCTTCCTCCTCTGTGTTGAAAAGCTGTTCACCACATTCAGGGCATGACCAGGTTTCCTCAATAACCTCAGTAGACTCTATGTCGCAATCCTTCTTAGAGTAAAATGAGCCAGTGACTTTCTTGGTCTCGGCTACAGCCAGCCAAGATATTTCCTCTCTACATTTCGGACATTTAGGCATGTTCACCTCCTTTCTACGATTACTTCAGACCTAGCTCGACCCTCTACAAGATAGTGGTGAGCCCTGGTAGCTACTGCTAATGCATCCGCAGCTTCCAGCATCCACCCTGCATCTAAACCAGTGCAATTAAAGGGAAAACTGTGCCATTTGCGGAGTCTATCCTCAAGGTTATCAAGACTGTACTTGACAGCGAAGATTGATACCCTCACCAGTTCCTCGTAGTCAAGAGTTACACTATCAGCACATAGGTCAAATTTAGAGTCGTCCATTATCCACCCCCTTTCATTAAGATTTCATTCTATATCGCGGCATCTCTCAACGGTTACCTTTAAAGCATCAGGGGTGCTCAGTGGCCAATGGAGACCAAATGCTTCAACGGCGCATTTACGAGCTGACCGCAGCGCCTCATTCAGCGTATCTTGCTTAGCACTTACTGGCAGCTCGAACTTTACAGTATCTGGGTCAAACTTAGCTATAACCTTATGCTTCATGCTATGCCTCCTTTCGATGTTGTTTATGAAGAAAACTCTACCCTTACTATGCACACGATGTCCCGACCGAAGTCTACTACATCGGGTAAATATTCCGGAGTAGAGTCAACCTCAATCGGCGGTCCATCGCCAAATATAATTACCCATCTAAACGACGATTGTCCCATTAGTAATGCCTCCTTTCTGAGCTATCATCATCAGTCCAGCTTGCTCAAGGCTGAATAGCAGAGGTTTATGCCTCTGCTTTCGACTTTTTCAGCCGTTTAATGACTATCAGGTTATTGATGGGTACTAGCCAATAGGTACTCGCAAGAGCCAGCTGTTGATATGGTGGTGCATTCCTGAACACGAAGATGACCATCAAGATGAACAGCCCTATTACAGCTAACCCGCCTTTATCTACCCCAACCTTCTTAAAGAATATGTTGAGGAGAGGATTACCTTCCTTGCCACCGAGTCTTGTTGCCTTTACAGTTGTTCCATAATCACTGGCGACTGCTGACAGGAGTAAGACAACCGTTAGACTAAACGGTGGAGATAATCCAAGACGGGCATATAAGCATGTCAACCCTATACAGGTGGAGAACAATGCCGCAACCATCAATGGGTACTTGTATCTCCGCATTTTGCCTCCTTTCTAGATGATTTCCAGACTACATAGTCTAGCTCATCCACATTATTAACAAGACCATCATGGCTATCATGCTTGGTACGAGAATCATCAACTTAGCATTCTTGGATTTGGCTCTTCGTATCAAGTAGTTACCAAGTAGCCCAACGGCAAATACAGCTACTACGTATGGCATGTTTCACCTCCTTCCTATGTTATTCCGGGGTTCCTTCGACCTCTGGGTTCAGGAACTCACGAGCTTTATCTTCGCCTTTAGCTACTGCTGCTCCACACTCAGGACACGTAAACTCATCATAGAAGTCAAAGTCCATCTCTGGTGTCCCCCAGCTTCCATCAGTGTGGAATTCATTGGAAGCTTTACCCTCAAGTACGAGGTAGTCTATCGACTCCGAACAATGTGGACATTTTACCATAGTTCACCTCCTTACTTATCATTGACGTGTTTCGAACATATTATCGACCTGCCTATCTTAAGGCATTGTTCACCTTGCTTAATCTCAGCACCACACTTATCGCATTTCCACGTGTGTGGTGCCTTAACAACCTTTACGAGAGGTTCTGCTTTCACAATACTCCTCCCAGACTATGCTAACCTTTTGCTAGCATATCTTATGGTAAAATTAGTCTATATGTGACCCCAGGGACAACAAGCGAGTTTTCCTGCTCATTATCCCTAGGTGTTCTATCTAATAATCGGTTTGCCTGTCCCTCAGTCGACGTTTATTTGCCTTTGCCCTTTTTTGCCGCTTCATCCGCGGCTATCTTCTTGTTCGCCTCATCCACGGACTTCTGGAGTTGAGCTTCCTGTTCCGCCCATGCCTTTGCCGCTTCTTCTTCACCCGCCGCAACGAACCTGTCTGGTGCCTGACTTATGATTTTGTACCAGGCGAAGTTATCGGTTACATCGAGCTTGAATTCGCCGGCGAGGTTTTTGCCCACGGATGCCTTACTTGGGTAAATGGTACCCGTTTTGGTGTCCTTGATAGCGGTCTTTTCCCTCTTCCCACCAAACAACCCCGCGCTCTTCTTCACGCTGGTCTTCTCGAGAGCATCAATCCTCTTAGTGAGCGCCTCAACCGAATCTATCAGGGTACCAACCACTTCCTCTATTGCCGTCGGCTGGTCCTTGGTTTCTCCCTGTACTTTCTTATCTACTGCTGGGTCTGTCATAACTTCTTCAATCCCTCCTTCAGATATTCTGAAAGACAGGCAAACCTCGAGATGTTCTTATTCAATTGTTAATGTGCCAACTCGGTCAAATTATCCTTAATTAACCGAATTTTTATTATGAATAAATTATATCATAATCACGAAAAAATGTAAATAAAATGAATAATTTACTTAAAAAGTAATAACTTTTTAGAAAGACATTTTTTATCATATAGCTATGGGCTCCTGATTGGGAATCCGCGATTTCCACGTTTCACTATCTCACTAATCACACTATCCTCTCTAACGCTCTTATTATTCTCGGCAAATCCTCATCCAAAAACCCTTCAACAACCTCTTTGATAACCTGCTTCCACGCACTGAATCTCTCCGCTTTAACCTTGTTCTTTGCCTCTATGGCATCTTCTAGTGCATCATCTATCCATATATCCCAATCACTAGCACTCCCAGACAATCTATCGAGCTCGTCTCGAAGTTCCTTTCCACTAATACCAAGAGCTTCAACATCCTTGAGGTGTTTGAAGAGCTTCTTAAATTGAGCAATAGATGGTGTCTCAGCCAACTTAATCTCCTTTAATTTAAGTGGCGGCTCTGCGGTAGGTGGAGTAGGCTTTGCAATGATTGGAAGCGGCACAATTTCCTCAGACTTTTGTGGGACTGGCCACTGTTCAATCCAAGCTCTACATAAGTTTGACCAGGCTAACTCATCAGCTGTTCCTACTGATGTTAATTTGTATATTATCCGTTTAGCTTCAACAACAATAGGAACATCATCAGGCTTTCTTATCGATAAGAGTACTCCGTGTGGTGGAGGGAACAACATAGGCTCTTCCCGAACTCTCTCAACTAATCCAAGTAGGTGCGCGAACCTGAATAGGGTAACAAAGCTGTGGTAAGTCATACCCCTGAGTCTTTTATCTCTGGGACGAATAAGATTCTCTTGTTTAGTGAGGAACCTATACACTGAATGAATGTCGGTAACGGCTGCTTCCTTTACGAATTCGCCTGTTGTGAGAGGTATGTCGCCTGATAAGACTGCTTTTGCGATAAAGCCTGGACGGAGTGGTTGAGCTGCGCGTCCTCGTAGTCTAGGTGTGGTCATGAGATTATTTTAGCATTGGCATGTGTGCAGGTGTGGATAATGTGCAAATTCGGGCTCGTTAATTTTGCACTAATATAAAAGTATGCAGATACACAGAAAATACAATTATTATGCATGTAGAGTAACATTACTTTTTATGGTCACCTTTAGCTATAATCTGCTTATATTACCGGCTTTACCATGGCGCTAGTTTTAGAGCTTAGGAAAATAAATGTAATTGCAGATTGTGCATGCCCATGATACCATTAAATATATGGATTGTCTACCATGAATCGTCTATTGCATATTTGGCAATAAATAGCCTGTGCGTCTGGTTCCGCGGGTGTTTCTGAATGGCAGTATGGGCACTCCAACTGCATTACACCCTCCATTGCTCCTTGGCCTAGTTGGTCTTCTGTGACTGTTACTGATAATTGTTCTTCTGACATTACTGCTCCTTACTCCTTCAGAATAAAGCCATCACCCTCGACTCTTATTAAGCCATTTCTCCACATACTATACAGGCTCCATAAAGTTGTTGCTACTAGCCTTGTGTCCTTCTTGGACATTGTAGGTGGATACCAAAACTCCACCCACTTGAGGGCATCTCCATACTTTAAATCTCCCACACCATGAAATAGGCTTTCCATATCTTTATATGTTTCGGGCTTGAATGATCTAGCATCATAGAAGCCAGCAGCATGAGGAATATCATTCAGCATAAATCTTGCCAGCAGAAGTACAATCATACCATTTAGTGCCTGCTGTATCATATTTTTTCAACCAACGTGTGGTATCGATCATCCTCCTTCCAGGTCTTTATAAACTTGGCTTTTCCTAAGGAGCTAATCATCTTTGGAGCCGCTCTAAGCATTATCTCATCATCAGATACTATCTGTCCATATTCCCCTGTCTTAAGCGCATCAAGCCCAGCGGAGACTCTATCAAGCCTGTCTTGAACCTTTTCTGCTTTCCGAACCCTTATCGTTATTAGAGGCCTTTGTTCCAATACCCTCTCCCTTCCGGGACCTCCTCATTACCGTATTTTATTGAATGGATTATCTTCCTCTCCTCGTCTGTTTTCGGGCGGTATCTCAAGGCTTTCCAATTTTCCCACTTCTGGGCTATCTCCTCTCTTGTAAGAGATCTTCCCATTATTACCTCAAGATCCCACATGTGCTTGCAGAATGTCAAATCTCGCCTTGCTTCTACCGGGAAGGTAGACTCTTCTTTGGTCTTGGGATGCTCCGTGCCTGTGATGCCGAGTGCATGAGGCACATCATTTATCATGAATTTTGCCACCAGGAAATTCATCACCACACTGAATGCTTGCTGAACCGTTACGTTTATATTGTCCATTCTAATTAACGCCTTATAGTCTTCACATGTTTTATCCTATCAGCTGGTATTCTATCTGTAGTGCAGCAAACTTCAGGAATACCATAAGCGATAGGACTACGAATATATTCTCTTAAAGTAGTGTCAGCTGGAGGCTCACCACCAAAACGTTCAGTGTATAATTCAGGGAATGTCTCGCCAATTATGCACTTGTCAACCTCATCATCAGTAATAGATACCTCGAGTATGGCCATGCCGCTTATGCCAGCCTCCTCAGCTACCTGTATATTAGGGAAGAAGAATATGAACTCGGACCCACTGCTGAGTAAGCCATCTTTCATTATACTGTCAACATTACTCATGTCTGTGCAGTGGTATAATTTGACAGAGCTCGAGTTAGTCTGAGAAAGACCAGTGCTGGGATGTTCGATGGATGCCTTTGTAACCTCTAGGGTAACAGGCATGATTAACTCAGTAGGCTGGAAAGCCCAATAATAACCTCGTTCCCTCAAAGCAGCATCTGCGGCTTCACTGGAGGCAGCTCTAGCCTCCTTATGGTACTGCTTTACAAACTGCTGAGCTTGACGGTGAATATCCTCTACCCCTTTAGGGTCAAGTTCACCAAACCTCAATTCACTTATCTCATGCAATAACAAAGTCCTTTGAACTTCCACACTCTCAGGCACAATGTTTTTAGCATAAAGGATTTCTTTAACTTCAGGACTAATCCCAACTACCTCAGCTCCTATATCGTCAGGAAGAGTCTCCTCTTCTCTCCCCAAAGGAACCAGCTTTGGCTTCTCCTGAAATACCCCAAGTTTCCTCTCAACAAAATGAATCATCTCATTAAAGGTACTACCGGATATAATATTCCTACCAAGTACCTTTGGGAGTGGTATCTTAGTTACTGGAGTTGCAGACTCAGAAACCTCTGGAGTAACAGGCTCTCTTTCAGCTGGATTTAAGTGCTTACCATGCTCAGATGTTACCCTCAAAATAAACTTCCCCAATAAGATGATTAGCATCATGCTGAACATAGCCTCCATTATCTGGGATTGGGTCGTTTGTTGGGTTGTCATTTGTCTTCCTCATAGCTGTCTTTGTCTGGAATGTCTCCTTTTGCCCACTTAGGATATGCCCTGTATAATTCTTCCTCTAACTGGTGTGCTTTTTCATTATTACCCTGAAGGTAGGTGACGGTAATTTCTTTCTCATACTCAGCAATTGTCTTTTTCTTTGCTGGGTTGGTTTTCTCTGCTTGATGCTTGGGCGCCCATTTCAGTAGAGCATTACCATATTTCTCGTAATCTACAGGGGTAAACCCTTTACGAGCATACCAATCCTCAAGTTCTTTCTGGCTTATATCACCATAAGCATTCACCTGGTTTAGTATAGAGTAACTTTCCTCTTCACAATAGCTCAACACTGCATCAAGTAGTAATGTTCCCACACGAGGAATACCACTCTGATTTATTAGTCTATTGAACCAGATCCAGTTGTCTGGGTCTAAGCCGTATAAAGACACACCAGATGGGCCAAGCACTGACAGTTCAGCAACTGCTCTGACACCTTGTATGCTTACAGTTATGTTGCCTTGTACCTCTGATATTGTTGGGGCTGGTATATTTTCATAGGATGGGTTATTAAAAAGACCCGCAGCGTGTGGAATATCATTCAACATGAACTTTGCCATCATCATGGTAAATAACGCATTGAAGATTTCCTCAAACATTATCTTTCTCGCACCTTACCAATTGAGTACCAATGGATCTTATTATCTGATACCCCGATCCAAACCTCTCCTACCAATTTCACTTTGACAGGTTCATAGAATCGGTACTCTTTCACCGAAACGAAGTCAACTGTAAGGACGTCCTTAAGCTCTTCCTTTACTTCTTTCCAGATAGCGCGTGGTACCTCATTAGTTTCTGGAACATAGATGTAGTAGCGGGTGTTATGCAGTGCGTTGATAGCCAGGGTAGCTTCTAAATCAGCTGCGAAACATACGCACTTACTTGACTCAGGAAGTCCTATCTTCCCTGAAACAAAACCAGCGTACCTGATATCCCAAACAACTTCACCATTTATTATATCTTCTGCAGGCATAGATGGTTCAAGGACTTCCAAGTTTGAGACAGGGGAAACATGATAAAGCTTTCTATTAGAGTAATCAGCAATTGTCTTTTTACTAAGACGCTTAGTGGTTGATTGTTCCCCACTAGGATTATTACTAATTGCCATACCAAACATCCCCATCGCAGCAGTGAGCGCTATTGCCCCCATTATACTCTCCCACACACTAGCAATTATCTGGTTCGCCTCCTGTGCAGTAAATCTCCAATCACTAAGAGCCTCATGTGTGTCGATTATCGTCTGAACAGGTAGTGTCATCTTATCACCAACCCGGAATCCTCTCTCTTAGATCAACAGCCTTGAACTTACCATAAATATTCGCCGTTGTCGTTATTGATTTGTGTGCAAGGTGCTGTTGCACATCGTGCAAAGTCGCACCATTCATGAGCATGAATATAGCACGGGAATGCCTGAATATATGTGGGTGGATATTAACGCCATTGAGATTTGCCCTTTTCCCTATATCCTTAAGTAGCCGCCATGTAGGGTAATACTCAAGACTACCAAATACTCTCTCAGTATTAAACTGCCTAGTGTCAAGCCATTCCTTCAGTGCATTAAGCCCTTTATCACTAGCATTAACGTAGCTCTCCCTACCACCTTTCCTAACCACAGATATAAGCTTTCTATTCCAATCAACATCATCTATATGTATGCCGAGAAGCTCGGATATTCTAACTCCTGTGTCGAACAATAGTATCACCAATGCTCTCTCTAGTGGCGTTCTGCACACTGCTATGACTTTCTCTACTTCACTAATCTCAAGATATTCAGGCTCCTTATAATAATCAGAAGTAGGGTAATCTAGCTCTATAGACTTACCTCTCCACTTGAACCACCGTCTGATTGCATGTGCGCGTAGATTGACCGTGCTTGAGGAGAGCTTTTTCGTTATGAGCGATTCTATGTATGATTGTGCAGTCTTTTGAGAAGGCTGGCCTCCATTAAGATACAAAAACCAAAGCCTTAACGCATGCATATAGACTTTAGCCGTACCTGGTCTACACCTCACCTTAAGGTAAGCCTCGAATCCTAGTAAACTACTGGCCTTATCCATTTATATCTATTGTAGCTTTTTACTGCAATTTTGTAAACCTTCAGCCTGTTCATGCCAGTTACTTTTTATCCGTAACTTTTTTCCTAGAATGTGTTAAGCCTATATATGTGTGTATTCTCATTCCTTTCTCATTTCTACATCATCTTAAAAAACGAACCTCGGCGGTGGTTTTCTTCTCCCCCACCTTCTGTCCCTGTGCCATAGAGGGACATAATGTGGCCTGCACCCCAGGCAAAAGTTGTTTGGTCATTAGGGTCGCAGTATTGTCCAGCCACACCCCATTTACCAGTACCACCTGAAGCACCAGCAGCAAGACTCGTGTACACCCCAACACGAGCATCAGCACCTATATATTCCCCTGTAGAAATATCAATGGAGAGACCTGTGCAAGTTTGCTTTGAGCCTGATGCAACCTGTCCATATTCTTCAGCATCGTGGCATTTTAGAACATTGCTCCCAAGATGCTCGAAGGTTCCATATTTGACAGAATTGGTTGCGGTGGCAAATTTAAACCAAGCTTCAACTGTATCTATTACTCCAGTAGCATTGGCAGGATTTGCACCTTCCACCTTTGTTTCATATCCTGTATAATACCATAGGTAAGTCTGACTCGCTCTAGAAATTGCTGCACTCCCTACATCAATCGTTCCCTTCTCTCCTATATTAAGGTCTTGAGGCGGAACTTTTGCTATTCCAACTTGAAAGGACTTGGCTCTCTTAACAATGTTCTGGACTTTAGCTTTATTTGCCTTGACATCTTTCGCCTCGCCTTTGACGAATGGTTGCCTGACCTGTCCCTTCCGTGATGGCACTTTCTTCCACTCATCAATAAACTTCTTATTTTCATCCCAACAATACTGATGGAAGGCATAGAGGTATTTAAGACACCTCTCTATTTCTGCTTTAATGTCGGCATCAGAGGCATCCTTATCGGGATAGATGAAGTGAGAATGAAATGGAGTGTTTTGCCAGACATGGGGCAGAGATTCTAGCCAAGCGTCATAGTTCTTTTGGTTAGCAGACGAGCCATCTTCCGCAATCTTGCCATGATAGCCCTCTTTCGGAATTACGGGCACATAAACATAGTGCTTGTCATAGTTGGGGTCATCGGGACTCAAAAAGAAATCAAGCCGTAGCTTAATCCTCCCCTTGTGGATACCACAGCCTGTTGGTTCTAATTTAGCATAGGGCATTAAGCCTCCTCATTGATAGCCACCATGTCCCACTTGGAGTCTGCTGAGTTATAGATAAACCCAAGATATATCGTTTTACTTATAACAGTCGTAGTTGGTAATGCAAACTCCATAGCTCTATAGATGGCGTTCCAAGTCAAGGCACGGGCCGTTGCATTATCTTTTATCCTGATGACTAATCTATTACCATTGGCAGGTGACCCAGATGGTGCTGCAAATTCGGCAGCCTCTGCTAATGCAGTTATTGTGTAGAAGTTTCTTAGACTCCCGCCGGTTGGGTTTGGTGTAGGGTCTGATGCAACAGTAGTTATTTCCTCTGATGGACCTGTTGCTCCAGTTGGTCCAGTAGCCCCAGTAGGTCCAGTAGGACCCGTTGGACCAGTAGCCCCAGTAGTGCCCGCACCAGTAGGTCCAGTGCTACCTGTAGAACCAGTAGGCCCGGTGGGCCCTGTAGAACCTGTTGGTCCTACTGGTCCAGTAGCTCCTGAACCTGTAGCTCCAGTGCTACCAGTAGGACCCGTTGGACCAGTAGGACCCGTTGGACCAGTTGCACCAGTTGATCCTGTGCCTGTAGGGCCTGTTGCACCAGTATGTCCAGTAGGTCCAGTTACGCCAGCTCCTGTAGCGCCTGTTGCACCAGTAACTCCAGTTGGCCCAGTTGATCCTTCTCCAGTTAGTCCTGTTGCACCAGTCGCTCCAGTTGCTCCAGTTGCACCAGTAACTCCAGTAGAGCCTGTCGCTCCTTTCTCAACAAGCAAGTCCCAATAAGTTTCCCAGTTAGCTCCAACACCTGGCTCATCGTTGTCTGTGCCAGATGTATGAGCAGAGATGCAAACATAGCCACTACCATCATTCTCCACGCAGTCATTAACTGTATATCCAGTTGCTGTTGCCCATGCACCTTCCCAGGGATACTCCGTTCCAGTAGGACCAGTAGGACCCGTTGGACCAGTAGGACCCGTTGGACCAGTTGCACCAGTTGACCCTGTAGCTCCGGTTGCTCCGGTTAGACCAGTAGCCCCTGTTGGTCCCGTAGCACCAGCTCCTGTAGGTCCTGTTGCACCAGTAGGGCCGCTTGGACCCGAGGGCCCCGTAGCACCTGCGGCACCCGTTGATCCAGTGGCTCCAGTAGCACCTGCTGCTCCGGTAGCACCAGTAGGCCCAGTCGCCCCTATAGGACCGCTAGGTCCAGACGGGCCAGTAGCTCCAGTGCTTCCTATTGGTCCCGTGGGTCCCGTGCTGCCTGTCGAACCTGCTGCTCCAGTAGTACCCGTCGTTCCAGTAGAACCAGTGGCGCCCGCAGTGCCCGTTTGCCCTGTTGCTCCAGTAGAACCAGCGGCTCCTGTCGCACCAGTAGCTCCCGTGGGGCCAGTCGCTCCGGCTCCGGTTGGGCCGGTCGCACCAGTGGCACCCGCAGCACCTGTACTTCCTGTTGGCCCAGTTACGCCAGCTCCTGCTGGTCCAGTGGCTCCAGTTGCTCCTGTAGTGCCTGTTGGACCAGTGGCGCCGGTGGCACCAGTAGGACCAGTAGCGCCAGCGCCTGTTGGACCAGTTGCTCCTGTAGGTCCAGTAGCACCAGTTGCTCCTGTAGGTCCTGTTGCACCAGCTCCAGGACCGGTAGGTCCAGTAGCACCAGTTGCTCCTGTAGGTCCTGTTGCACCAGTAGCTCCTATACCATCTGGTGGGATTGTCCCACTAACTGGAGCGCCACTACCTGAAACTGCCATTTTACATTTATCTTATCACAAAATGTGTTGGGAATGGACCTACTACTGCTCCCTCGCTCTCCCAAGTTATCTTGACTTTAAGTTCATCATAAGTTACATCTTCTATTGCTGCAAAGATTCGGTATCGAAGAAGCTCATGGTCACTTCTATCATCATGATCATCAACCCATATTGCTATACCATTTCCACTCTCCCAATCTTCTTGATTAATAATTTCTTGAAGGATGTCCTTAAATTCTGGCGTATAGATAGAAATACCCATTCTTGTATCCTCAATATAGTCCCAGTCAACCTGGGCATCCGTAATATAGTTATCGCTACTACCACCCATGACTGTGCCCCTTCTGTCTCGATAATTTTGAACGGTACTCCATACACCAGCATTAGGAATCAAATTGCCAGTAATTCTTCCTTTTACATCATCGCTGATTCTTGAAGCATTAGGAGTAAGAATCATAAAGGCAGATTTGATTGTTGCTCCCTTTGGAATCGTGATATTAGGAAAGTGGCCACCGAAACCATGCTTGGCAAGGTCAGCTGCTTGATAACCAATACATATATCCTCAGAGATCACTTCAGTCCATTCACTGCCAGTCCAACAAACCCCCATGTCATCATCTGTTGACCTCTCAAGGAGTGTCCCGCTGACTTCACTCCCCGTAGCTTGGAATGATAATACATAGCCAGCCCCATATATATATTCGAGATTACTTTCTACTGTTACTCCATCAGCTTCTACAGTCCAATAGCCGGAACCACCACTTGTATCACGCTCTATGCTCCCAGATGAAAAATAGATTCCTGCACAATCTTTTACTTGAATGCTTAAATCTAATCCTGTAAGTACATCAGGGTCTGGCGAACCTGCTGTGACTGTTCCAATTGTTTCCATATCGCGGCATCTCTTATAATCTTTCCCCGTCGCACTCTGGTAAAAAGTCCCAATCTTAACCCCTCCCATAGTTTCATGAGGGTAGATTTCAGCTGTATCTAGTGTCCCAGTGCCATGTGCCTCAACATGCGAAATCGTTGTATATCCGGAAACTTTACTCCCGTCTCTGTCTATCGCATCCTCCCCAACAGTTATCGTCCCCTCCTTGCCAATGCTTAAATCTTGTGGTTTATCTTCTACAAAGGTCATATCAAGGCTTTGCAATCCCAACAGGATATCCCGAACCTTTGCTTCATAGATTGACAAGTCCTTGACATCACCTTTCACAAACGGACATCTTATCCCACCAGCCTTCGATGGAACTTTCTTCCACTCGTCTATAAATCGCTTATTCGACTGCCAACAATGCTGATGAAAGGCATAGAAGTAGTTAAGGCATTTCCCTATCTCTGCCTTAAGGGCATCGTCCGATATATTAGAATTCGGGTAAATGAAATGAGAGTGGAATGATCTGTTAAGGAATTTATCGTAGCTAGGGTCATCAGGCTCGAGAAAGAAATCAAGCCGTAGCTTGGCTCTATTCTTATGTATTCCACAGCCTGTTGGATTTATCTTTGCATAAGGCATTTAATATCTCCTCAACCAACCAAGCTCAATTCTTACTGCTCCAGTGATCATAGTCATTAAAGCTTCCTTCCCCTAGCTAGTAGTATGTGTTCTGGAGTCTCGCTGTTTCCCTCCACCCATTTACCTTTCCAGTTGAATCTGACTAATTCCTCAATATCTATTAGCTTACTGTATCTGTCTATCACCATTGTCTCTGTGTATGTTCTTATGTGGCCGCTATCTGGAAATGAAGGAACCGAGAATATGACTGCCTTGCCCACTGGTATTTTTCTGATGACCTTAATGTCATCCACATGCTCCAGAACCTCTAGTGCGATGTAAGTATCGTAACCAACATAGTCCTCTGTATAAGCGTTACCCACCCACACATTATCAGTTTTCGCCTTGCTTAATGCCTCACTGCTAAAGTCAAAGCCGTTATAATCACTAATGTATCCTGCCAGTTGAGTTATTCCGCAACCTATATCTAGCACTTTGCCCTTTGCCCATGAGCCAACCTTACTGTATATGTCTTCATAGCGACTCATGTCCGCTGATTTCTTATATAGATTATCGTAGTAGTTTGAGTCCCTTTCTAGTTTTCTGATAGCATAATCCCTATTTTTACTCACTCTAGCAACTTCATTTTCTGGCAGTTTGCCATTAGACAAGAGTTCATCACACAGCCTTTCGCTCTCTCTGTACTCGCCCACCCAATACGCACATACAGCTAACTCATCAGCCATTCTCCATTCTTGTATATCCCTGTGGACAAATAGTATATCTTTTGTTGGAGGTATGCTGTACCCAGTTTTGGCAAACAGATAACCCAAGTGGTATAGCTTGTCGAGCCTGAAATGCCTTGCTACTTCATAAATACTTTCGACTCTTGTTGGCCTGTAATTGTAGGCTCGGAGAAAATCATCTAATGGGAAAGTTCCCTTCCTTTTCCCTTTGCAAACCGCAGCCTGAAACATAGAATAGTACACCTCCTCTCCCCAACCTCCAAGTTCAATCCGCTTAATATAATTTTTGTACGCCAGTCCATATTCCCCGCTGTCCCTATAAGATTGAGCTAAATAGAATCTATCCCTTGAACTGTTCGGATTCTTTTTCAGCTCTTGCTCCAGTAGTGAGGCATCCCTTAGATATTTTGCTCTTGATGAAACTCCACTGGATTTTCCTCCCTTGCCTTTATGGGATATTATAACAACGCCATCCAAGGTTTCATATTTGCTACTACCAGTTAGGTAGTTATGAACGACACCTTTCCAGTGCCATTCAACATTCCTTATATTTATCAAGGCAGGGACCTTGTAACTAAAAGACCCTATTTGTTTCTCTACGTAATAGCAGTCTGCGGTGAGATTGTTGAATACTGCTTTATCCTCTACTTTGAGCTCCTCGTCAGCATCTATTATGAGACAGTAATCAATGTTGGGGTTACTATAGGCACACTGGAGTATTTTTTCCCTGTTGTGGCCGAAATTTACCCAATCGTGGAAGACCACCTTCCCATCGACTCCTTCCATGATTTGCTTTATTAAGTCAGGAGTATTATCGGTAGAGCCAGTATCCGCTATCAAATAATAATCAACAATGTCCTTAACTGAAGCAAGACATCTGCCAATGTCGGCAGCCTCATTTTTGACTATCATGTTAAGGCAAATCATGGATATCCTTACCTGTCAGTAGGTTGTAGTTCACTTCAATACAATGTCCACCTATTTCCTTTTGTAACGGCTGGAGAATCGGTCTAATATACTCTTTCATTCCTAGCTTCTCGTACCCCTCATTGTATGTCTGATTTGCTATGGTGTAAGCCTCAGCAAATGGAACATCAAACCTCTCACACAATTTCTCTGCCTCCTTACAAAACTCAATACATCTTTTGTAGTAATAGGTTGACAACAGTTTCAGTAATTCGGTTGTTTCTGGCTTTCTACAGATATAGACCCTTAGGCCAAAACCTCTGAACCAATCCGCCACATCATCTACATCCTCGCCGCCAACAAACTTAACGAGTACCCTTATCCCTTCTTCTAGGTTAGGATGCTTGCCCCTTATGGGCGAGTGAATTGCTCCCAACTGCCTTGATGTTCCGACTGGTACGGTACTGTGAATAACTGTATGTTTCGGAGTATATTCTTGCTGGTATGACTTGACAGCATCAATAAATTTATCGGAATATGGGAAGCATATATGTATTATATCGAAGTGCCCTGCCAAATACTCCTTATCCCTTATTGCTCCACCTATTATCTTACGAAGGGCTGTACCAACTTCCCCTGCTCCTATAATTAAACTTTTCATACTGTTATCCCCTTTACAATCATGTTAAAGCAAATCAATTTGGCCTCCTAAGTAGGGATTGTTTTGTGAAGAGGGGCGCCTTTGTCCTGGTAAAACATCCTACCACACCCCATCAACTCTGACTGTTGCTGTCCCGCCTGGATAACACTTGTAGTAGATTGCATATATCCTATTCTCTGCACCAATACGGTTTATAGTCCTGGACTCCTCAGAATATACCATATATGGCTCAGAGTTCTCATCGTTAATTCTTATCTCAACTGTGTTGGGGCCATCATTTATGAAGAATGCCCCCACCCATGGATTAGGTAGCACTGTGTGCTGTAATACACTGGTAGCCAGCAAGGTGCGTGAGTCCTGTTGTCCCTCATATTGTTGGCTCTGGAAGTATTGTTGAGCAGACTGTACCACTGGCAGCGTGGGTATCATGACGAGCATGACCATCACCATCATCATCATCGGCATTACACTGTCGATGGTTTCGTCGAGGGCTCTATCAACCTCGCTCTTCATTAGGCTTTTGTCTGCCATAATAACCTCCTACTCACAGCGACTTAAGATACCTCTCATACTGCTCAGGTGTCACACTGACAAACCTGTCCGGGGCTTTCTTTATCACCTCATACCAGATAAAGGTTTCTGTTGGATCAAGGCTATATTCTGCTGCGACGGCCATACCTGCTGAAGCCTTTGATCTATACACAATTCCTGTCCTAGTATCCTTCTGAGGCTTGGCTTTCTTCCTGGCTTTACTAATCCCCACCTTCGTAGCCTGTTCTTCTGCATGTGCAGGGGCTATTGTCTGGCCAAACTTTCCATATCCTCTCCCAGCTAGAGCCTTTGCGATTTCGTTGGCTGTCTTTATGTCACCTGGTGGAGCAGACTTAAGGGCAGTGTTCGTTGCATATTCACCATATAGCTCTTTCATCTTATCGATGTAGAGTTTCTCGACCTCTTTACATAGGGCAAGGATGTCATCATAGCCGACACTCTCAACTGCCTCATTGACAACATCGGCCCCGAATGCTACTCTTAAGTCATCTAGGGCTCTCTTGGTGCCTTTACGTTCCTCAGGAGGAAGCTTGAGTACCTCAGTCCCCATCGATGCGACCATGATACCCACTGCTACTGACATCACACTGACAGCTGCAACTGAGTACATAGCTTGCTCGGCTACTTGTTGAAGATTATACTGTGTTGTCATACTGCCCTCCTGATAAAAAACTTTGTGCTAAAGCGTTTGTGTGTATAAAAGTATTAGCATACACAGAAAATACAAATAGAATGCATGTAGAGTAACGTTTTAACCAAGCAGCCGTGTCATGGCCGAAGCTAAAAGTTAGTTTGCGCAGACTTAGGGATTTTAGCATTATGTTATTCCTAACTCATCAGCTCTACCGACAAGCCACCTCTTAGCTTCGTCTGCGCCAGGTGCCTCTTCATATATTCTAGTTAGAGCGTCGTTCACTTCATCACTAAAACCAGGATCCTTCTCCTTTATATCTGTTCCAAGATCAGCCCAGTCACCATAAGTCTGAGGAAATGGACGATTAAACTCTGTAGATCCAGGAGCCCAAAGGGCCGAGAGCGTTCTGACTGTCTGTTCAAGACGCACACGATGCCTCGCCTCGTCTTCAGCTATTTCTCTAAGCATTACACCTACACTATAATACCCAAGCCTGTCAGCGACTCCTGCAAAGGCTCGATAGCTAGCGGTTGCATCATCCTCGTCAGTCACCTGATGCCTGAGGAACTCTACGAGTTCATTACGTGTTGATTCTGTCGTCATTTTAACTCATCCTCCAAATAGCCTCGACTATATCCATTATCTCTTTCTTTATTCTTTCTGGGAAATCGACCAAGAAAGCATCAGCAATATTGAACATTAGCTTATTCAGATTGAATAGAGCATCACTCCACTGTCCAATATCCATGTAGCTCTCTATAACAACAACCTTATCCATGAACCTGTTATAATCGCTGTGGGTAATGTAATTATGCGTGAAGCTTGCTCTTAACTCCATCTGCAATAACATAGGTGGGTCTAGAGGAGACCTTTGTTCTTGTATAGCTTTTCTCGTATGGTTAATGTCCTCCATGACTTCAAAGAGCTGATTAACCTTGAGCTGTCTAGGTGTGTATAGCTTCTTCGTGATATCATCCAGTTTAACCTCCAGCTCAGGAGTAAAGTAGGCCCTGGAAGGCCGTATGAGTCCAGGGTTGCTTTTGTTCCCCAATTTATGTTCTCCTAGTGGAAGTGATGGCTTCTTCCCTTTTAATTCCTTATAGATCATGCGAAACACTATTACTAGCATCACAGCAGCGAGCATGCATCCAAAGATGATGTCTATGCTAAAGCCACCCAGACCATTTCCTAAAACCACCTCATCACCAACATTGACGCTAGCAGCCTCACCAGCATTCACCTCCAGGAAGCACCTCGCCCATAATGTGCTGCTAGCAAGAAAGTAAGCTTCATCACCAGGTTGAACATCGTGTAGTACCCCAACAACTGTAAGATTGCTGTTTATGAATATGATGTCTAGCGGGAAGAGCATCTCATCCATGTTAATATCGACCCTGGAATAATCAAATCCCAGATCAAACAGCATTCCTTCGCTTGCAAGAAGGCTCTCTACGCCACTTAGCCCTTCATATATTTCGGTAGCTAATGTGTAAGTCCACTGACTATCTCCTATTACTATTACCATAACGCTTCCCTATGCTGCAGTGAAGGTAAACCAACACTCTCGCATGTCTCCTTTCTTTATCCTGTAAAAACAAAGTCAAATCGAGCCGTTCTATTGGCGGTAGGTCCGCCGCTGATGTGGCAGTGGTATTCGGCACCTGATATGAAATTGGGGTCCATTATTACCAGGAAAACGGCTGGCCACGATTGACGGTCATAATCATCGGTATCGTGTTTGGGAATTCTCTCGTAGTGCAAACATTCAGTTGGGTAGCAAACTGTGGGTGTGTGGTAAGCGCCATCCCAATCCTTACATTCGCTGTATTGAGAATACCATAGGACAGCTAGACCTGGTGCCATGTAATTACATTCGCCAACAGCAATTCGCTCGCTGCCTGTATATAGCTTGCCAGGGTAGAAATAAACGCGCGGAGTTCCGGTTATTATTATGTTATCAACTACAACCTCTGCCCTAATATAAGTGCTATCACCGCCTAGATGGGACCAGCCACAGTGGTAGAAAAATGCTTCCCCGGGCGCAAGAGTAAATACTGGATGTTTCCAGCGTCTATCATCTCCTGGTTGCTGATCCCACCATGCCTGCCAGTCATAGATATTGAGGACGCCTGATACAGTGCCTGTCCCATTGTTCCTTATCTGAATATAGAGGTCATCATCAACACTAGTTTTCCAGCCAAATGGCCTAGTCCCTATGAACATTTGCTCGATAGTTATTATAGGCACAGTAGGCACGACTGCATTAAACTGTCCGCTTAGTCCATTGAGGGTAACGCTATAAATACCCTCAGCAGTAGGTGCTGCTAAGAACGAAACTCTTTGACTTCCACCTGGATTGAGAGTTACTTGCTTCTGCATAGCTCCCCCTTCATTGTTCTCCAATCATCCTTACTACCATACCCATGAACAACATGAGCATCATCATGTTAATAATATCACCCCAAGGAATAGCAATAACAGGCACAACCTCGAGTGGAGTAAAGGTAGTTGGTGTTATGTTACAACTCAGCGTATATTCACCTGCTGCATCACCAACGTTTGTTACCAGTGCACTTATCTCAACTATATCCCCAACATTAATTGTCGTTGGTGTAATGATCAAGTCACTTAGCTCGAAATCGGCTACTGAGAAGTCTTCTGGAACGAGTATAACGTCTAGTGTGTTGTCGCCTGCATCTAATGTCACGTCGATTGTCTTCGTGTTAAACCCGTCCTTACTAACAGTGAGTGTATAATCACCAGGCTCTACATCATGAAAGCTATACAGCCCGTATATATTTGTGGTTGTCTCATGACTACTCAAGGTGATTGCAACCCCATCCATCAAATCGAGTGTTGTGTAATGCCTGACTACCCCGACCAAGTTTGCTTTAGTGGTAGGTACTGTTAAGACGATGTCTTTGACGTTATCACCAACGGCAAGACTTACACCTGTAGGCGGTTTAAGCTCGTAGCCCAAGTCTTCAGCATTAACCACTTCTAAGCTTAAGTCTCCAGGTGTGAGGCTTGTGAACTCATAATAGCCGTCAGTTATCGTGGTGTATGTAAGCCCATTTATGCTCAATTGGGCTCCATCAACAGGGTTGCCTTCGGCGTCTCTTACGTAGCCTCCCAAGTTGGCTGTTTCTGCAACGGCTGGTTGAGCAAACATAGCCAGCAACATCGCAGCCATCATTACACCTATAATTGGTCCTATCTCAAAATCTTTTGTCGTAGCTACATTGTTCATTTCGCCTCTACATAAGTCTTCTTAGAGTTAGTATTTCACTCCTTATGTTTCACAAGCTTAGCCCATATTAGTCCACCAGCAGCAACTGCAAGCGATCCCGCAGTTATAACAACGTACCCTACATCCGCTCGCATAATACATTCGATTGTGATTCCCGCAATGATACCAGATACTCCTACAGATTCTAAGGCGATGGCTAAGATCCTCATTTTGTCTCCTTATTCTCTCCAGGGATGTTAATTCCAAGTTCTCGAAACACATCCTCAATTGGGTTCATTATTGTTATACCTTCTCCTCCTGCGAACAGCAATCCGACGAGATTGTTATCATATGTTAGAATCGCTGAGCCACTATCACCTCCAGCACTCGGTATATCTGATATTATTTGACCATCAAACCAGGCCGTACCTTGCGAGTAGCCAACACTGATGGCAGCTTCAATGCCAATAATTTCACCTTCTGTGTATTCTGTAGTCCTTCCTGACTTTTGGACTTTCATCCCAAGAGTTGCCTCCTCTATTCCAACAGGTTCACCTATTTTATAGATATTCCTGTCTATCTCAATCCCATCTACCATTCGAGCATAAGCACAATCAACCCTGTTAAATACCTCCCTAACAGGTGCTGGTATTGTGGTTTTGCTGCCAAATAGCTTTGCCAAGATGTTTAATCCATTTACACAAAGATTGGCTATTGGGCATCCACTCTCGACCATTTCGATTGGTATAGTGGCTGCGAGGTAGGCCACAATGTTTTCCTTAGTGCCTCCATCAACGACACCTGGATAATATATAGGATCACCAATCTTACCCTTATTAGTGTTGGAGAGAATATGAGCATTAGAGACCATCAAGTCATTCGCAGAAACCATAACTATCTGGTTATCTATCACAGCGAAAAAACTGAGTGTTCCTCCAGTGACGTCTGGGTGGCTTACTGAGTACCCTGGCTTTACTGGCCCTTCCTTGTCTATCAATGCAAGGGCACTGAACTTTGACTGGAGAACATCAGTCTTAACCTTATACCCTAGGGCGTTGATTGTTCTAGGGATTACATGTTTGGTAGGTAGCTCGTTCTCGGGTATCTTTTTACTGACATATATCACAACCGCTATCTCTTTAGTCCTTTCGCCTCCTTGGGACTTGTAGCCTATAGAGACGCCCTCGACGTTAGGGTATTTCGCCGATACTATTAACTTCTTCGCTGCTCTTAATGAATCCAATTCATTCATATGAACCTCCTTTAAGTTTCTTAATCTCTTGTCTGAGGCTATCTTTCGACTTCTCCTCGAAATAATACATTACTACTGCAACAGCTACCCCTACGAATGCCTCAGGTGGAATAATCCCCATTCCTGTGAATGTGATGAAGGCAGCTCCAAACATTGCCGCTAATAGATCTCTGATACCGTTCTTAAACCACATGTTACCTCCCTCCTCAAATTCCTTCGTCCATCATAGGCATTATCATGCCCATCATCATCACCATCACCATCATACCTATCATGCTCGCTATCCCAAAAGATTCTTTGATAGTGATACAGTCTGGAATTTCCTGATAAATATCAGTGCCTTTAATATATGCACCGAGACTATACAAGCCTGCTGCAGGACCACCGCCAAAGAGCCCCCCTCCACCTATTGTTATGTCCACAGCTGCTTCCTCACGTGTGTATTCATCGTGGGGGAACAACGATACTCTCTCAGCCCCACTAACAGCAGGGCTATTAACTGGACCTATGTATGCTGCAACATCACATGATGTCGCTTTCCCCACCCTGTAGTCGAAGGACACAAAGACACGCAAAGTGTCACCTGCAGCAAGCTCGATCGGTTCCCCTGCAGGTATTATTATTGAGCCAATACCTGGTCTGAATACAACGATATTACCTATCATTCCAGCCTCTGATAACTGTCTATTGATAAGTCTTTGAACTCACCAATAACTTTCCCAAAAGCATTTGTGTAGACAACATCCCACTCAATGCCTTCAGGGAGTATGAACAAATGCTTATTCTGTATATCACCACCAGGAGCAGGGAAACCAGAAACGTATGTGAAGGTTCCTGAACCAGTGTATGCTTTGTATGCAGTAGATGCAGTAACGCCTATGCTTACTCGAACAACATCTCCTTCATCATAGTTAGCGAGAATCTTCTTACAGCTTCCCAGCCTGAACCATATAGTCCTAGCCTCCCCCATCCAATAAAATTTGAAGTCGACCCTTATATCATCGCCCTCAAGGATATTTATCGGTGCATCTGATCTTATACCCGTCGCAGGGTATTCATATTCTGCAAAGAACGCCATAGGCGCGAAGACTTGCCCGGTGACTGGGTTACCAATATATTTAGACCCATCAGGATATAAGTAATACCATCCATAGAAAGGGTCAAAGTACCATCCAGGTGTTATCTGTTGTGGGACGTACGACCCGTTCCCGCCTTGGCTTACTACTGAGACTTGTGCTACCTCTATCATGTTAACCTCCTTTCATTAAACTCTCCGGTAGTTTGTTATCTCCAGACTGAACTCACCATCTGGTGGCGGAGGAGGAGGAGGTGGTGGGGGTACTCCTGCTATATTGGCTATTGGTACGTCGTAGGCAGCCCACGCAATGTCACCTATGCCAATGTTCAACCTTAGATGAACGCATAGCCTTGCAAGGCACAGTCCCTCACTTTGCCATCCTCCAAGCTTCATACATGCGAAACCAAACTGTTCAGCTGGCGCCCTATACACAGTATCCCCTTGATAACTCACAAAAGAACTGGTCACTGGATTGTATATTGTGACTCTTGGTGTAAGGTACGCTCCATAGCTTAGCCAGTTCTCCGTAGTGAACTTAACACCAATGTCAGCACCAGGTGCAACATCAATAAATTCCTTCTCAAACTTTTGTGTGTTTGGGTTCCAGGATAATATGTCATATATTGCATCAGGTGGAGGAGGCGGGGGAGGTGGAGGCACGTCTATAGGAATAATGTTAAGTGCATCCCATGTTTTCACCATGCCGTTAAGGGTCCCCTTTATCTTCCATGTGCCAAGCTTGTCGAAGTCAACATTACTGCAGCCATACCCTTGATTTGCATGTAAGGTTCTTGTCACCTTACCACGCGACGTGCCACTTGGATCTATAAACTCGACTGATATGTCTGCTTCAGCTTGTGCATCTGTGAACACAAAATACAAGACTGCTCTACCCCAATGGTGATGCCAATCTTCAATAGGGCGTTCAGGATTACCATGCAGTATGGGGTATGTGACAGGTAGCTCCCAATAGTTATTGTACTCGTCGGGATAAACAGATAACTTACTGAAGTTTATCTCCATACATCACCCCATTAAACTACTTTCATAATACCAACCATCATCATTATCATCATCATTGGTATCATTATCGCCCCTATGTCGACTGCTGGCTCCGCTGCAGCTAAACGTCCCACCATTGTTCCTACTGCTGGTAGGCCATATCCATAAGTGTTGCCCTTCTTTGCCGGAGCGTCTTCTGGCTTGAGGCAATAATAAGGAGCTAGTATTCTAGCTTCAGTCCATCGGAATAGCCAACTCTCACCATAAGCCCGCCTGCCTGTTTCCCAGAGAAGCCCAGTCAAACCAGACAACATTGGGGCGGAAAAACTTGTCCCTGACTTGAAAAGATAACTAGTGTCATCTTCGTGACTTGCTGCCTCAATATCAACTCCCCAAAACATGAAGTCGGGCTTAGTGTCACCCGATTTAGTAGGGCCTCTTGATGATTTCTCCCAAACCTGAATCTCATATAAGGTCTTTATGGCACCCACAGTAATAACTTCAGGCTCGGTGCCAGGGGACGTTATCGTGGTCATATCTGGGCCGTAGTTTCCAGCTGAGGCCACTATATCTAACCCGTATTGAGTACTGGCTGCGCGACAGGCAACCCTCATTGGGCTATCTTCATCACCATCGTCTTCAGCTCCTAAACTCAAATTGATGACGTTTGGCCAAAGAGGATCAGTGTATTGTAGACCCGCCTGAAGTGCCTCCATTACAAGCTCACAGACTCTTTCAATACCCAAGACTACCTCTTCTTCTGTCGCTAAGCCCTCGTCACCGATTACCTTGATGTTCATGATGGATGTTCCTGGTGAGACCCCAGTTTTCTCCTCACCATCTACTCCACCCGCTATTACAAAGGCTACCTGAGTGCCGTGACCGAAGACATCATCCTCATTGGGGGAACTAGAAAAGTTCTCCTCATAGACTACCTTGTCTTTAATAGATTCATGTGTTCTGCGTATGCCTGTATCCAACACAGCTACGGTAAGACCTTGACCAGTGATTGGAGGAGTAAACAGAGAACGGATAGTAGCAAAGACCTCTTGTGTATTACCCGATGATAATTGTTGAGGTTCCACTATCGCCAGCTCAGGTGTCATTGTTACATCTGGTAGGAGTGTTCTGAGGGGTTTAACTGATAAGCCAGGGACTTTAGATAGAGTATTTACCTGGTCATCAGTAAGCTCACAGAAGATTTGCCCAAGAAGTTTAACCTCTCGGGTGCCTGTTGCACCAGCCTTGCTGACTTCGACTTTTAATTGCTCCCGTGTTAAGCTTTTTGAGAGTATAGCATACCTCATGTTAGCCTCCTTAATCAATCATTAGACATCGTATTCTAGAACCATATATATCTGGGTGAACCGCGGTATTCCCGTATACTGAAAGACACCATAAGCCTCAATGGTTTGTAAGCTGGCTTGCGTCCACAGTAAATCAGTGCTGGGGTCTTTATCAATAGTGGCTAAGTATAGGTCATAGGCATCAGTCATTTCGAAAGGAGAACCGATGAGGTAATTAGCCCCACCTACACGTATATACTGCTGAACGTTAGCATGAAGTGAATCCTTCGTTGTACGCAAAGCCACCGAGACACGAAAATTATCTGCTGCTGGGGGCAGTACAGGAATTGGGGTAAAGGAGAACAGTGCCCATGCGTTAGTTATGCCACTAGGAAAGATGTAAGTCGCATTATCATCAGCAGCGCCTATTGGGTCGTCCACCCTATCCCAGAGAGATACATCCGGTGGACCATCTGGGTAAGGTGGGGTCATGTACCAGCCAGACCCATAAAACATATCCGGTACCCACACCGCAATTCCACTATTGGAATGGTCACTTATAGGGATGAAGTAAAGGGTGTGGCTACCACCAACAATTCCCCCCTTATGTGGACTGAAGAATAACCTTCTTGCTACTTTTCCCACTTATACACCAATACCAATGTAAATCCTGTTACGTAGTTAACAGCACCTGCATCATCGCTATTCACAATAAAGCGAAAGTCATATTGGACACCAGACGTATCAACTAATGTTGTCACGTCTATTGCCACAACCCATCCATCCCCACTGCCGTCAAGGTTGTTTAGGGCTAGTGGAGGAGTTGCTACTAAGCTCAATAAATCTGAATAACCTCCTGCTGACTTTTGCCCCTGTACCCTTACTCCTATATGATGAGTGTTAGCACCCTGATTAGCAGCATGGATACTAGCCAAAAGTATAGCTCGAACCCTAGTTGAGTCTTCAGGGAATGTAGGAGCAATAGCCCCGGCAGTCATATTAACCGCAGCGCTGCTGGCTACCTGCTCAGCTACTGTGGTGCTTGACCACTCTGTCTCTAGCTCAAAGCTCTTTATGCCATCTAGTATCTCCTGAACAATACCCTTTATAGAGTCCAGTATTCCCTTCCTGTCTTCTGCGAAGAACCTGCCAGTAGTCATATTCAGATCCTCTGTGCTATCTTTTCCTTCTCCCCTAACCCAAGAGCAGAAGTCATCATCTTCATCATCATGACGACGATCATCATCGTTATCATAATTGACATCCAATCGGAAGTAGGAGTAGTGGGAACTCCAGGTATGTTCCAACCTGGCGGCATAGCGGCACTTGTTGGTGTCACTAGTGCAGCTGATACTGAATCAGTAGTCTCCTGCGTCTCCTTCTCAATTAAATTGACAGTGAGAGTAACATCGCTTTCATCGAGCTTCAATGTACCATATAGCTTAATGAAATCTTCTGGGCTGACTGCAAACCAGGTATAACCATGCACTTGTATTGTCCCTTCATTTTGCAGTACCCCATTCCTATATGTACGGCTTATCAGAGCGTATTCTCTCTCTACGTCAGTGTCATTTACAACGTAAATAATGCATCCTAGTTCATAACCTGCTATATAATATATCCAAGATGCAAGATCCCAGAAAATGTCGCCTAATTTATCTTCTTCCATATGTGATGATCGCCTCACTACGTTGATAGTTAGTCATACATGGTCCTCAATTCATCAACAATACGTCTTTCCTCCCTTAAGTTCTCTAATTGTCCAGGCGTCAGATGTTCCTCATATTTACTTAGGTTGTCATCAAGGACATCTAGCCTCTCCGCAGCTTTTGATTTCTGGTAACCGGTCATTGCAGTGCTTGGTGTTCCCTTAATTGCTCTAGCCACACCTCGTATATCAGATACTACACTTGTGACTGCTGATGCTCCTGCTGATTTAGATCTCTCGAATGCTGCTTCTGTTCTAACAATGCTATCAGCAATGCTTTCGATCCTTCGACTTATCCTTTGCTCGATAGGCGGAGTCGATTCTCTCGGAGCTGCTTCTGCTTTAGGGCCTGAGATTGATGAAAACATCGGTCCCATTATTTTCATCATTATCATCATAACCACTATCATGACTATGCTGTCCACCAACTCTGAAAGACCTGGTATGGCGAAATACATGATGATTGGTGCTATAAGTCCGATGATAAGCAATATTGGTAATATACCGATCATCATAGGTGACACACTATCTGATGGCCTCATATACGCAATGTATAACGTGTTACCTTCAATAAATGTGTAAGCGCCTTGATGCTCGGGCCAATAAGGAACGTAATTTTCTGCACAAGCTGTCTGTATCTGCTGTGCAATGGCTGGCATGTCTTCATCTGGATCAATTGGCACTTCAATAATAATCCTGCTGAATTGAGGCAATGATGCCTCCTGTGTTACGAAAGAGTTAAGTTCCTCAGGAGTATTTGCGGTACTTATTATTTTGATTGTATAGCCACTTATTGCTGGTATCATACATAGCCTCCTAGCTAGAAGGGCAGCTGTTCTACAGGTTCACCTTTAATTACCTGTTTCACCTGACGAAGCCCCCACGCCACTAAAACAACCAACAACACAACACCAATCACTTGCTGTACGAGTTGTGGCACGTACTGTGCTACATCCGTCTGCTGTTGCTGCTGAATGCACATATTTCACCTCACCTTATATAGCACAAGGGCTAGCCACTCCACTATGACTAGCCCTCGAGTTGTAGCGGCCTAAACCCGCTTATTGAGCCACCGTAACCTACATTACGCTAGCGTTATTCCTCATGCCAAGCACCAATTCTCCCACAGCCCGAGGGCTAATGCTATATTAACCTCTCGGCTATGGGTCTAGCTGTAGCATTATGTTACCGGAACCGTAGTCCCCGCTGGGTAAACCATACCCAATCCGTTGCGGTGAAGGGACTCCACTAGCAGGAGCCCACTTACCCAGAGTGGCTACAGTACCATCTTGCCAAACATACACATCCTTGTCGGATACCAGTTTCCCTGGCCAGAAGTTTGCCTGACACGACAGAAATACCGGCCCATAGGTTATACCCCAGTAGAAGTAGTCAACTGTGACTGGGATTAGGGCCAAGCATACTGCCGTTTCTCTCTGGGCGTATGTGACCCCCATTGGGCCTGTAGCATAATATTGGCTCGGAAGGGGGGCTACCATGTTGCCGATAGCGAGTGCATTCACTAATGGCTCTTCCAGAGTCAATACTACACTTGTGCCATCAGATACAGTGCTGCTTGCAATCCTGTGGAACTCGAAAGTGCCTACAGTAGTCCAGCACTCGATTGTGCCCCCTTGGAAGAGGTTAACGGGGCTATTGAGGTCTGGAATTGTAACCAGCTTCGTGCCTGCAGGAGAGGCTACTGTTAAAATGACCTCTTTACCTGGACCTTCCAGAACGGCGGCATCCCCAAGCGCTGGGGCCAGGTTGCCTACTAACCTGTATTTGTTTGTGTACGGTAATGCAACACTGGCTCGGCAGTAATGGAGTACCCAACCTTTCACTTGCTTCCTGGCACCAATCTTGAACTTCTGGGTCAGACTCTGCTCGTAGATGCCTTGGTCTGCTGCACCAGGCAACCTTTCGCCAATAGCTTGCTCGAATACACTCATGTATTCGTCTCTTGTTAAATGTCTCACCTTCTTCCTCCCTCCTTAATTATTAGTTTCCATTCCTAGGTATCGCCCTAGGCTTTCCAGGAGGCACCTGCACTTTGCCTAGTACCTCTTGGGTATCCACCATAACAAGAAGCTTACTTCTTCTTTACGGAGGGGTCTGGTACCCCTGGACGGATTTCAGGCTTACTTACGGGGGCCTCTTCCCTTTTAGGTGTCTCTTCTTTTTCTTCTTTTCCAGGCATTCCATTCCTCCTTATGCCACTAGCTGCTTACCGACGAAGCCGTATACTCTGAAGAGACAGTTTACAGCCGCGGCCGCTACCGCCAGAGTGTTAGTGAACGTTACGGTCAGAATTGTACCTGCTGGTAGCCTCAGTAAGGACTGTTTGTTGTCTACTGCCCAGGCTATGCATATCACACCGAACTCATCCCACTGAGTACCACCACCAGCGCCGGGGTTATAGTCTGCAGGATGGAATGCTTGCCCATTCGTGTTAGGAGTAGCTGATCTGTCGGTCCAGAGGCTACATCTCCAGTTGGCAGTAATGGCGTTGCCGCCACCACTTGCTGGAACTACCGTCTCAACGGCGTTCACGTACCATACGTCCCCAGATGGGACAGTAAGGGCAGCGGTATGTGGGGTGCCAACAGC
>Ga0307430_1000664_pt1 | contig 28620 bp, 21 predicted proteins | sample SalMarWE160130MG_FD_202159 | JGI IMG/M metagenome (GOLD analysis project Ga0307430, IMG submission 202159) | Salt marsh sediment microbial communities from the Plum Island Ecosystem LTER, Massachusetts, United States - WE1603-130 | ecosystem: Environmental > Aquatic > Marine > Intertidal zone >...
ATGAGCACGGCCTTGCCGCCGCCGTCGACGATGCGCTTGATCGTCGGCAGCGAGGCGCGCAGCCGCGTGTCGTCCGTGACGTTCTGGTTATCGTCGAGCGGGACGTTGAAGTCGACGCGCGTCAGGACGCGCTTGCCCTTCACGTCGAGATCGTCGATGAAAAGCTTCGCCATGGTCAGTTCCCCAAGCCGAGCGCTCCGTCATCTCCGGCTGGTTGGGCTCGGCGTCCGCCGAGCTCAACCAGCCGCCATAAGCTGGAACAGATCGACGCAGCGCTGCGAGTAGCCCCACTCGTTGTCGTACCAGCCGAGCACCTTGACGAATGTGTCGCCGTTGATATAGGTCCCCAGCGCGTCGAAGATGCACGAGGCCGGGTTGTCGACGATGTCGGTGAGCACAATCGGCTCGTCGCAGTACTCCAGGATGCCCTTGAGCCCGCCCTGGTCGAGCGGCGTGGCGGCTGCCTCCTTCATCGCGTCGTTGACGGCGTTCTTGCTCGCCGCCTTGCCGAGCTCCACGGTCAGGTCGGTGAGCGAGCCGCACGGCGTCGGCACGCGCAGCGAGAGGCCGTCGAGCTTGCCGTCCAGCGAGGGGATCACCTTGCCGATCGCTTTGGCGGCGCCGGTGGTGGTCGGGATGATGTTCATCGCGGCGGCGCGCGCGCGGCGCAGGTCCGTGTGGGGCAGGTCGAGGATGCTCTGGTCGTTCGTATACGAATGGACGGTCGTCATGAGCCCGCGCACGATGCCGAACCGGTCGTTGAGCACCTTGGCCATCGGCGCCAGGCAGTTCGTCGTGCACGAGGCGTTCGAGATGACCTGGTGCGCCGGCTTGTAGGTGTCGTGGTTGACGCCCAGCACGAGCGTGGCGTCGACCTCATCCTTGGCCGGCACGCTGAGCAGCACCTTCTTGGCGCCCGCCTCGATGTGCTCCATGCACTGGGCCTTCTTGCGGAACACGCCCGTGGACTCGAGCACGATGTCGGCGCCGAGCGCCTTCCACGGCAGCTCCTTGGGCGTTCTGATCGCGGTAATCTTGATCCGGTCGCCATCGACGATCAACTCCTCGCCCTCGACGGCGATCTCGCCCGGGTACTTGCCGTGGATCGAGTCGTACTTGAGCAGGTGCGCCAGGGTGGCGGCGTCGGTGATGTCGTTGATGCCGACGACGTCGTAGCCGCCGCGCTCCTTCATGATCCGGAACACCTGCCGCCCGATGCGGCCAAACCCGTTGATGCCCACTCGAATCGCCATGGGAAACGTACCTCCCTCTCCAGAGAAACCCGCGTTGTGCCGATTGGGCGCTAGCAGCGCCGGTTGTGCGCTGGCAGCGCCGGTTGTGCGCCCCGAGCGTGCGCTTGGAGCGCCGAGTGTGAGCTCAGAGCACCTATCACGCGCCCGGAGCGTGAAATGCTGTCATAGCGCCACGTCGGGTGTCAAGGCAATTTGGCCGTCGCGCAGGCTACTCGACGGGGATCGGGCGAGCGAGTCCGAGTCCGCACGACCCGCCCTGGTACCGTGTTCCCGAAATGCGTTCATCCACTGGTCCGCGGCGACGGGCTCTTCGAGGGCGCCCAAACGGGGAATAGCGGACGAGCCCGTTTCAACGGGCTTGTTCCATTCTTCGATAGGCCAGCCCTTCAGGGCTGGTCGACTGCGACATCGTGTACATTCCGGCAGCCCGTTTCAACGGGCTTCCAGGAGGTGGCTAAGGCCAAGAACGCGAAGGACGTTGAAACGCCCTACAAAGAAGCAGGTGGCACGCGCGCAAACCAGCCCTCAAGGGCTGGCCTATGAAGGGCACGGGCGTTGAAACGCCCACGGGTTCTCGCTGGACAAAGCCTCGTCAAGGCCTCGAGAAGGCGAACCTGCACGTATGCTGCGCGTTTCTCGGACAGAATACTAGCGGGCGTGGGCGTCGGGATCGCGACCGGGCAGATGGATGTTCAGGAGCTCGAGCAGCTCCTCTTCACTCACGCCGAGCTCGGCCACGTTCATGTCGTCGACGTGGATCTCGACGTTCGCGTCGTCGACCAGGTCGGCCACGGACGGCTCCTGGCGGGTGACGACCTCGTCGAGCGCGGCCTCGGCTTCCTCGGTCGGCGGCCGCGGTTCGGCCTCGGGGGCCGCAGCCGGCGCCGCGGCGACGGCCATCGTGGCCTCCTCGAGATGCGGGTACTGGGCAACGGGCTCGACGAGCAGAGCAAGCTCGCTGTCGAGCTCCACGAGGCGGTATTCGTACACGGCGAGCTCGGTCGCCGTGAAGTAGCGCAGCACGGCCCGCAGGCGCGCCTCGAGCCGCGGCAGCGCCAGCACGAGGCGCGGCGGCCGGGTGGGGTCGATCTCGACGCTGGGGAACATGCGCTGCACGAGCGGCGCGTTCTCGATCATCCAGTGCAGCCGCCGGAGCAGCTCGTCGACGACCGCGTCGGGCTCGTCGAGATGGGCCACCACGGCCACGAGCCGCCCCTCGGGCGCCAGGGCGAGCACGTCGACGCCCTCGCCGGCGCGGAACTCGAACGAGGTGGCCAGCACCTCGTGCGGCGGGTCCGAGGCGAGGAAATGCTCGCGCAGAAACGGCAGGAGAATCGCCTTGCTCTTGAGCGGTACTCGCGTGCACAACTTCATCGGTTCCTTGCGCTCCCTCCGGGCTCGAATTCGCACGCCACGGCCCCGGCAATGGCGCGCAACTGCTCGACCAGATCTGACGCCTCCGACCCGAGCACGGCCGGCGTGCGGCGAAGCACTGAGCGCCCGATCGCTTCGTGCTCGGCCAGGTAGCCGCAGTAGGCGGGCAGCACGTTGAGCCGACGCCCGAGCAGATCGAGAAACTGATCGAATAACGCGCGCGCCGCGTCCGCTGCGTCGACGCCGCTCACAACAATACCAAGCTGGAGCCTCGAATGCCATCGTGTCGTGCGCTTGACCAGCGCGTAGCCGCGAATCAGCTCGCGCGCGTCCGGCGAGACAACGAGGAGCACGCGCGCCGCCGCCACAGGCGGCGGCGCGGCGGCGAACAGGGCGCTCGGCGCGTTGACCACCACGTAGTCCCATGCCTTCTCGACGCGTCCGGCCGCCTCGAGCGAATCGAACAGCGCCAGCTCGTGGGATTCGTCGACGGCAACCCGCGCCGGCCTCGCCGCCGACTCGAGCAGCGCCCCCATGAGCAGGCGCAGGTTCGGTTGGCTCGCATCGGCATCGACGACGGCGGTCGCGTGACCGCGCCGTGCCAGCTCGAGCGCGACGTTGCAGGCGACCACGGCCCGGCCGATGACATCGGAGCCGGAAGTCACGAACAGATACGGCACCGGCACCCCGGGCTCGACGGCCGGGGCCGGCGCCTCCTGCTCAGAGGGCGCCTCCGACGGCGACGGGTCGTGTCGAGAGAGAAAGAGGTGGGAAACCGACTCGAGCCCTCTGCCGAGGTGTTTGCGTGCCGTCATCGGTGCTCTCTGGTCAAGTCGTTCCCTCTCAGCGATGCACGCTCCCGCGCGCGGCAGGCGCACTAGCAGGCTGCTGAAAAACCCTGCCGGCGCCAGAGAATCTCCATCTGTCGCGCAATGCTTCTGTCGCCCGTACCCGCCCCCGGCGGGCCTTCGGGGCTCTGAGGTTTGTTTTGTCGTCGAGAACCCGGGGCTTACCCGCCTTCGCCAAGGCTTCGGCGGGCAGGCGCCCCGGGCTAGGCTCGGTCGGGCCTTCGGCCCTTGACCTGCACAAGTCGGGTTAAACGCCTTTTTCAGCAGCCTGCTAGGTGATTTCGAACACCGAGTTGTGGCCGCCGAACGCGTCGGCCACCCTGACCGGGTTGCGCGGATCGGCCACCCACCGGCCGTCGACGACGAACCGGTACTGATAGGTGCCCGCCGGGAGCGTCAGCCGGCTTTCCCACCTGCCGCTGGCCTTCTCACACGGCTGCGGCCGCCAGTCGTTGAACGTGCCGGCGACCTGCACATGCCTCGCGTCACCGTCCTCGTAGAGGAACCGGACGCGGTCACCCTCGATCTCCGGCAGCAGCACCTGCTCAAAGGCCTCGAAGAGGCGCTTCGAGTCGAGTTTCGCCTCGGCCAGCAACACCTCGCTCGCGAGCGACATGTAGTCCTCGGCCCCGATCGACGCCGGCCGGTAGTCGAGGATCGACTGGCCGAAGCCGGCCGCCTCGCGCAGCCGCACCGTGCGATGAATCACCGTGTGGAAGCACCGCTCGCCGAAATGCTCCCGGACCTCCTCGATCACCTCGCGCGCGAGCCGCGTGCGCCGGTCGTAGATCGTCGCCAGCGCACGCACCTCGATGTCGTGGCCCGTATGCTCCTGGACGAGCTCGACGGTCTCCATGAGCTTGCCGAGGCCGTGCAGCGAGAAGAAGCTCCCCTCGATCGGCACGATCAGCTCGGGCGAAGCCACCAGCGCGTTGAACGTGAGCAGCCCCAGGCTCGGCGGGCAATCGACAATGACGTACTGGCAGCGGCTCGACCCGAGCGAACAGAGCGCCTCGGCGAGCCGGTGCTCGCGGCCCTCGACCCCGGCCAGGCGCTGCTCGATGGCGCTGAGGCGCACCTCGGCCGGCGCCAGATCCAGGTGCTCGCCGACGCTGAGGATCGCCTCGTCGAGCGCCCTGGTGCGCGCGAGCACCTCGTACATCGACGCCCCGAGCCCCTCGTGCTCGACGCCGAGCGCGAGCGTGGAGTGGCCTTGGGAATCGAGGTCAACGAGGAGTGTACGGCGCCCCTTGGCCGCCAGGCACGCCGCGAGATTAACTGCCGTAGTGGTTTTGCCGCAGCCGCCCTTCTGGTTGGCGACGGAAATCACACGCATCGCCGCCTCCTTATGGCTAAGTCCTCGCTTGGCCGCACCAACACCAGGTCGGTAACGCCTCCAGAGGTGGAGGGGGCGTTACTGATACATAGCGAGCGCGTGGCGAATATGTCAAGGAAATTCTGCTACCCGCCCGCAACGCTCGTTGGCCGGCGGCTCGTCCGGGACGAGGACGACAAAAGCATTGCTCGTGCCGCAGCCGGTTCCATATAGTACCTGCGGACGCGCACAACCGACCGTCTCACCCACAACGCCGCGCGCCCGTCGCGGAGCGGCCGTCATGGCGACCTTCTGGGACAAACTTGTCGAGCGGTTCGAGAAGCTCGATCCCGAGCGCCAGGAACGCTACCTCGCCGGCCTCGCCCGGGAACACGGCTTGTTGCACCGCGTGTTCGATACGATCGAGGACGCGCTCATCGTGCTCGACACCGAGCGGCGCATCGTCTTCATCAACCGGGCCGCGCGCCGACTGCTCGGCCTCACGGGCACGGACCCGATCAACCGCCCGCTGCTCAAATACCTCGTCGACGGCAAGCTGCTCGAGCTGTTCGCGCGCGAGCCGCTCGGCCAGGCGCAGCCGGCCGCCCCGGGCGAGCGCACCGCGTTCAGCACCGAGATCGACGTGCATCATCCGCGTCCGATGGTGCTCAAGATCAACGTGCTGCCGCTGCGCCGCCACGACGGCCCAAGCGACCGTGGACAGGAGTCCGACCGCGGACAGGAGTCCGTTCGCGGACAAGAATCCGTTGGCACGGTCATCGTCATGCACGACGCCACCGCCGAGCGCAAGCACCGGCTCGCGGCGTTCCAGTCCGAGAAGCTCGACGCGCTCGCCACGCTCGCCGCCGGCGTCGCGCACGAGATCGGCAACCCGCTCAACTCGCTCGGCATCCACATGCAACTGCTCGAGCGCGAGATCGCCGCGCTCAAGCCCGGCCGACGCCGCGAGGAGCTCGCGGCGCGCGTCGACACGAGCAAGCAGGAGATCGAGCGGCTCGACGGCATCATCCAGCAGTTCCTCGGCGCCGTACGCCCGTCGAAGCTCGACACCAAGCCGGTCCAAATCAACGAGCTGGTCGATGGCCTGCTCGAGTTCGCCTACGTCGAGATCGCCGAGCAGAACATCGGCATCGAGAAGCACTACGACCCCGCCATCCCGCCCGTGCTGATGGACGAGGCGCAGATCAAGCAGGCCTGCCTCAACATCATCAAGAACGCCGTGCAGGCAATACCGGGCGGCGGGCTGCTGACCGTCACCACGAAGCTCGCCGGCGACGAGATCGTCCTGACCTTCGCCGACACCGGTGTCGGGATGCCCGCCGAGCGGCTTGGCCGGATATTCGACCCGTTCTACACGACCAAGGCCCGCGGCTCCGGCCTCGGCCTGATGATCGTCCACAAAATCGTCACCGACCACAACGGCCGGATCGACGTCGCCAGCGAGGAGAGCAAAGGCACGCGCGTGACGATCACGCTGCCCACGCTCGAGCTCGAGCGCCGGCTGATCGAGGATGGCGCGTCAAAGGCCGCGGCCTTCGACGCCCAGCCGCCCACACCCCGCGCACGCGAGGACCGATGACGGAGAAGAAAACCATCCTCATCGTCGACGACGAGGAGAGCACGCTCCGCGGGCTCAAGCAAGGGCTGGCAAGCAAAGCGTACACGATCCTGGTCGCCGACCGCGCCGAGAAAGCGATCGAGACGCTCCAGACCCACAGCGTCGACGTGATGCTCACCGACCTGCGCATGCCCGGCATGGACGGGCTCGAGCTGATGAAGGTCGCCGCCACAATCAGCCCGCAGACCCAGATGATCATGCTCACTGCCTACGGCACCGTCGAGAACGCGGTCGAGGCGATGAAGCACGGCGCGTTCAACTACCTGATGAAGCCGGTGAACCTCGACAACCTCGAGCTGCTCGTCGAGCAAGCGATCGAGACGCGCGCGCTCCAGACCGAGAACGTCGAGCTGCGGCGCCGGCTCGAGGAAAAATACGGCTTCGAGAAGATCCTCGGCGGCTCGCCGGCCATGCAGCGCGTCTTCGACAGCATCCGCCAGATCGCGCCGACGAAGGCGAACGTGCTTGTGCTCGGCGAGAGCGGCACGGGCAAGGAGCTGATCGCGAACGCCATCCACGCCAACTCGCCGCGCCGCGACGGGCCGTTCGTGGCCGTGCACTGCGCCGCCCTCGCCAAGACGCTGCTCGAGAGCGAGCTCTTCGGCCACGAGAGGGGGGCGTTCACCGGCGCGATCGCCAGCAAGCCCGGCAAGCTCGAGCGCGCCGACGGCGGCACGCTGTTTCTCGACGAGATCAGCGAGATCGACCTCGACGTCCAGGTCAAGCTGCTGCGCGTGCTCGAGACCTGGCAATTCGAACACGTCGGCGGGCTGAAGCCGATCAAGGTGGACGTGCGGCTGATTGCCGCGACGAACCGCGAGCTCGAACCGCTCATGCACCGCGGCGCCTTCCGCGAAGACCTCTACTACCGGCTCAACGTGGTGACGATCACGGTGCCGCCGCTGCGCGAGCGGCGTGACGACATCCCGATCCTCGTCGAAGCGTTCGTCGCCGAGTTCGCCGCCGCGAACCGCAAGAAGATCACCGGGGTGGCGCCCGAGGCGCTCGAGGCGCTGGTGGCCTACGACTGGCCGGGCAACGTGCGCGAACTGCGCAACGCGATCGAAAGCCTCATCGTGCTCGCCCAGGCGAAGCAGATCACCCTCGAGATGCTCCCGGCACACATCAAGGAGGCGACCTCGCGCACCGGCGCGACGACCTCGCGCACCGGCGCGACGACCTCGCGCACCGGCGCGGCGACCTCGCGTACCGGCGCGGCGACCTCGTCGGCCGGCACAGCGGCGGCCGGCTCGGTCCTGCTCCCGCCGGGCACCTCGCTCCAGGAGGCCGAGCGGCTGCTCATGGAGGAGACGCTGCGCAAAACGGACTTCAATGTGTCGCGCGCGGCAAAACTGCTCGGCGTCAGCCGCCGCACGCTCCACCGCAAGATCAACGAGTACGCCATCCGCACCGACCGCACAGACGCCGGCCCCTCATCGTGAGCACCTGGACCGCCCCTGCTTTGGCCTGTTGAACAAGTGGCGCGTCGGGCCTTTCGCGCATGCCCCGAAGGGGCTTCATAGAGAAGCCCAGGGCAACGCCCTGGGGCACCCGGCCAAGACAAACAGAGCGATAGCCCGAAGGGCTTCCATAGAACGCCTTCCCCAACACCCCCGCGTGCGACAGGCTCGCCTGCCTCTGGCAGGCACGCTTGACAGCGCGTGCGCGGCCGATGCAAGATCGCGGGCCTTGCACGAACACAGCACGGAGGGAATCGCACCGATGGTCGAGGGCTCGGCGCTGCGGCGCGGCATGGTGATCAAGCACGAGAGCGAGCTCTGCCTTATCACCGACTACCAGCACGTCAAGCCCGGCAAGGGGCCGGCCTACATGCAGGTGGCGATGAAGAACCTGCGGACCGGCCGCCTCGTGCGCCAGCGGTTCCGGTCGAACGACGACGTCGAGCAAGCCTACCTCGAGACCCGGCCGATGCAGTTCATGTACAGCGACGAGACCCACTACCACTTCATGGACCAGACCGACTACGAATCGGTCGCCATCGACCCTGACGTGGTCGGCGAGGCGCGCGCCTACCTGACCGAGGGGATGGTGATCGACATCGGCACACACGAGGGGCGCGCGCTGATAATCAACCTGCCCACCAGCGTCGTGCTCGAGATCGCCGAAACCGAGCCGGGCGTCAAGGGCGATACCGTGAGCGCCGCGACCAAGCCGGCCAAGACCGTCACCGGTCTCGTCGTGCAGGTACCGCTGTTCATCAACACGGGCGAGCGGATTAAGGTCGACACGCGCTCCGGCGGGTACCTCGGCCGCGAGTAGCAGCCCGGGACGAGTCGGGACCGCCTCCTATGCTCCACGTGTGAAGAGCGCCGCCAGGCTTAGCCCGACGCGCGGGCGATCGACGAGCCGCAGGCCGGCTTCCTCCACTGACTCGACAAACGCCGCGAACCGCCGCCGCGACACGTGCAGCTTCGGCTCGGCCAGCAAAAACCGGCCGCCAGGCTTGAGGCACGCCGCGAGCCCGCGGAACAGCCCGGCGTACTCGACCACCTCGTGCACGGCCCACATCGCGAGCGCAAAATCGACCGGCTCGTCGAGCCTGAGCGCGCCCGCCTCGCACCGGCACGTGCGGATCCGGCTCGCCAGGCGCCGGCGCCGAGCGCGCCGCATCAGGACGTTGAGTATCGGCTGCTGCACGTCGGCGGCGATGACGCGGCCGCGCTCGCCCACGAGCCGGGCCATCGCGAGCGAGAAGAACCCCATGCCGCACCCGACGTCGAGCGCCGTCATCCCCTCGTCGAGGTACGGCACAAGCATCCGCTCGGGCCGCTGGAAAAGCCGCCGACCGACATGGTCGAACAGGTACGCGCATGGCCACGGACATCGATGCGCCATCGGGCCCCTCGCCTCAGTCGAACGTCGTGGAATTAACCAGGTTCTCGGGCCGTCGCCCGTCGAGAATCGCGACCAGGCTCTCGGCCACCATCGTCGCCATGCGGTCGCGCGTCGCCACGGTCGCCGAGCCCAGGTGCGGCAGCAGCACCACGTTGTCAAGCTCGGCGAGCCCCGGCGCAAGCGCCGGCTCGTGCTCGTACACGTCGAGGCCGGCGCCCGCGATCCGCCCGGCGCGCAGCGCCTCGACGAGGGCCGCCTCATCGACAATCGCGCCCCGGCCCGTGTTGACCAGGATGGCCGTCGGCTTCATGAGCGCCAGCTCGCGCGCGCCGATCAGGTGCCGCGTCTCGTCCGTGAGCGGCAGATGGATCGACACCACGTCGGCTGCGCGCAGCAGCTCGTCGAGCTCGACGCGACGCGCGCCGGCAGCATCGAGCGGCTCGCTCGGGCGCCGGTTGAAGTAGACCACGCGCATGCCGAAGGCCCCCGCGCGCAGACCGGTCGCCGTACCGATGCGGCCCGCGCCGACGATGCCAAGCGTCGCGCCCGTAACCTGCATGCCGCGCAGCAGCGTCGGCGCCCAGCCGGTGAAGGCGCCGCGCCGCACAAGGCGGTCGCCCTCGACGATGCGCCGGGCCGCCGCCAGCATAAGGGCCCACGCGAGCTCGGCCGTCGCATCGGTGAGCACGCCCGGCGTGTTCGTCACCGGGATGCCGCGCGCCGTGGCGGCGGCGAGGTCGATGTTGTCGATGCCCACGGCGAAGTTGGCGATCCCCTTGAGCCGCGGCGCCGCGTCGAGCGCGGCCGCGTCGATCCGGTCGGCCAGCATACAAACCAGGCCGTCGCACGCGGCGACGCGTCGCAACAACTCGTCGCGCGGCATCGGGTCGGCCCGGTCGCTCCCGTCGACGGCCATGCCGGCCCGCCGCAGCACCTCGACGCCGCCGTCGGGGATCTTCATCGTCACCAGCACGTGATGAGGCATCGTCGAGACTCCCCGGGCGCGTGTCGCCCGCGTTGACACGTTTGGGGGCGTATGCTACTTGAACGGCGCGGCGAACGCCAGCAGCGCTCGCTCGCGCAGACCCGACGCAAGGGGGGCGACACGATGAGACCGATCACCGCACTCGCCGTGCTCATGCTGATCGCGACGGCTTCCAACTCGGAGGCAACTACGACCGGCTCGACGCTGCGCTACAAGCTCGCGCCCGACCAGGTGCTCGTCTACCGCGCCGTGGCCGAGATCGAGGCCAAGAGCCGCGGCGACCGAGACGGCCGGAGGCGACGCAGCGGCGGCGAGCGCCTCGAGGCATCCACACACCTCGACATGGTCTTCAGCTACACGGCGGGCGAGACGCTGCCCAACGGCTCGACGACGCTGACGATCGAGGTGCTCGCCGTGACGATGACGACGGCGGTCGAGCTCGGCCACGAGAAGCGCCGGATCGAGATGAGCGCCGACGGCGTGAAGATCTACGAGGGCAGCAAGCTCGTGCAGAACGCCCGGTGGAACGAGGTCAACCTGCCGAGCGGCATCAACCTGCGCGCCCTGCTCGACGCGACGATCGAGGCCGTCATCAGCGACCGGGGCGAGATCGAGCGCTTCGCCGATCCGGAGCTGGTCAAGCGGCTGCTCCGGGGCACCAGCTTCCTCCATCTGCTCAGTCGCCAGCCGGTGCTGCCACCGGGACCCATCCAGCAGGGCAGCACGTGGGCGGTCGACAACGAGCTCGTTGTGTCGAACCCGCTGAGGCTCCGCGAGCTCTACCGGCTGCCGGGGACGGAGACGTCCACGGCCGTCGGCGCCGTGACGCACATGAACCGCCGCTGCCTGAACCTGTCGATCAAGGGCGACTGGACCAAGACCGAGGTGGCCGGCGAGGGCAAGGCGAAGGCGAAGGGCTCGGCCACGGCCGTCATTGACCTCGCCACCGGCGTGATGTTCACCTATTCAAGCAAAACCGATCAGCACCTCGAGGGGGCCGGCACGGGGGGGGAGGCCAAGAGCGAGAGCACCACGACGATCCAGTACCTGGGCGGCCGCCAGACCTACGAGCACTACAAGGGCGCCGACCAGTCTACCGACGAGTCCACCTCGGAGTAAAGCGCGCCGCCATCCCGACCGATCATGCATCCGAGGGGGGCGTCTGTCTCTCGGACGCCCAACGTGCCACGCCCGACAGGAGGCAGAACCATGACGCGCACACTCGCCGCCCTGCTCGCCATCGCCCTGGCTGCGGCCAGCGCCGACGGCGCCGACCGGCTCCGCTATGAGGCGCCGCCCGGCACACGCCGGGCCTACGTGACGAAGCTGACGCGCACAACGAAGGCGACGGTGACCGACGAGGACGGCGAGATGCTCGTCCTCGACTACACCTCGAGCCAGAGCCTCCCCTTTCGCCTCGTGGGCCTCACGCCGGCCAGCGACGGCAGCGCGCGCGCACGAATCGAGTTCATCACCTGGGATGTCCACACGACGGTCACCGGCCCCGACGCCGCATACAGCGCCGGCTCGAACCCGCTCGGCACGCGCATCGAGATAGGGCCGAAGCAGCTCGACGCGGTCGGATGGGTCTCGGCCGCCACGCGCACGATGGTCAAGCTGCCCCGCCTGACGCGCACGCCACTCGTGGTGCGCATCAGCCCCCGCGGCCAGCTCCTCGAGAGCAACAGGCTCGATGCGCTCGTCACCGACCTCGAGGGCCTCGACGTGCCGCTCGTGACGAACCGCCACTTCGTTCTGCCCGAGGGCGCGGCCAGTCCGGGCGACACGTGGCAAGTGACGAAGCAGCAGCTCGTCGCCGACCCGACGAGGCCCGGCACGCTCGTGCCCTGCATCGGCACGGCCAGGTACGAGTACGTCGAGCGCGTCATGCACCGCGACACGTGGTGCGCCAAGATCGCCCTCGACGCGACCTACACACCGACCCACGCGCCGAGCAGCACGTTCGAACAAACCGTGATCGGTCAGGCGCTGGTCGCGGTCAAGACCGGCGTCATCATGGAGAGCCGGATCACGGCCATCCAAACCATCCGCCACACCGACGCCGGCCGTAGCATCGTCGCCGACGCAAGCGCCACACTCGTGACCCGCTACCTGGGCCGCTCGTACGCACCGCCCGATCCGGAACCGCTCGACGAGGTGATCGCCAGCGGCCAGCACCCCTTCGCCGCGGAGTTCACCCGCGAGCACGGCCCGCTGCCGATTCTGAGGCTGCGCTACGACCTGATGCACTACACCGACGGCTGGATGCCCGTGACCGGCCCGGAGCCGCGGCCGCCTCAGGACAAGGAGATCGCCTTCTGGGTCGGCGAGGTGGACCACCTCCTCGGCGCCACTGGCGGGAGCGCCGGCGCCTCGCCGGAGCCGGACGCCGGCACAGAAGCAACTCAACTGGAGGACGCCGAACCGGACCCCGTCGAGGCGCTGCGGGCGCTCAGGGTCCCGATGATGACCGGACACGCAATCAAGATCGGACCGCGCCTCTACGGCAAGGGCGACGTCGTCTCGGTCGGCGGGGACAACTACCGGATCATCGCGTTCAAGAGCACGGCCCTCAAGCTGCAGCGCCAGAGCGATTCAGCCGTCTACCAGCTCGGCGTCAACAGCCAGGGCCGCATCACGTACGTCAAGCTGCGCGGCTACGCGAACTAGGCCGCCGCTCAGAACCGAAGCAGAGCCGCCTCCTGCGCCTCCTCCTCGACGGGGGACTCGCCCTCGTCGGCCGGTTCGTCGGCCGGTTCGTCGGCCGGTTCGTCGGCCGGTTCGTCGGCCTCCTCGGCCTCACCGGCATCCTCGACGTCACCGGCCTCCTCCGCTTCCGGCTCAGGTTCCTCGGGCAGGAGGACTTTGAGCTCCTCTTCCTCGTGCTCATCGATCGTGCGGCAGAACGCGACGAACCGCTCGTAGTCGGCGGGCTGGACGCGCTGGTTCGGCAGGATGAACTCGCGCTCGATGACGGCCCGGTGCGCGGCCTCGTCATACTCGAAGCTGAACGTGTAGCTGCCGAAGTCGCTCTCGAGCACGAGCGGGCGGAGGCCATCCTTGAGCGTGACTGCCTCGGGCAGCGTGATGGTGATCCGGGTGCGCGACGACGGCAGCCCAAAGAGCGCCAACGGCGTCTTGCGTTCGGTCACGCGCGCATACGTCTTGCGCAGGTTGAGGGCAAGCAGCGGCTGGTTGAACCGCAGCGTGCGGCCGCGCCGGCGCGCGTACTTCGGCGCCGTAAACGACGCGCGCGCCACGAATGGCTCGCTGAATGTGCTGCGGTTCTCCATGCTGTAATCACCCACGGTCGCGCCGCTGAAGTAGGTGTTAACGGTCATCTGGCTCATCCGCTCGAGCTGGTCCTCATCGACCCGCTCGAGCACGCTGCGCACGCCGGCCCCCATCAGGCTGGTCAGCGTCACCGTGACCGTCGCATCGAGCATGCCGTCCTCATCGACGTGCAGGTCCGCGTCGATCTGATACGGCACGTGCGTCTCGGGCCAGACGGGCACGCGCACCTCGTCGCGCGCCTGCTCCAGGTCGACCTCGAGGCCCGGCGTCCACCCGTCGACGTTGCGCAGCACGACCGCGCGACCGCCCTGGGCGTGGGTGTGGACGAGGCCGAACGGATAGAACTTGTTGTTCACATCGAGCCAGATGCTGGGCCGGCCTTGCTCGTCGTCGACGAGCAGCAGGGCGTACGAGAACCTGTTCTGGCTCGGGAACACCTCGGAGTCGAACGCCGTGGTCTGCCGCACCATGACGACATGGCTGCCGATGCCGGCCAGGTCGAGCATCGCCTTGAGCAGCGCCATCCGGCACCCGCGCTTCTCGCCGAGGGTGTGGCTCGCCGTCGAGTAGAGGCCGGGGCCGCAGCCGCCGCCGTCGATGTTCGTATTGACCCACGTATGCAACGTGCGCACGATCGCCTCGTGCCCCATCTCCGGGGTGATCAGTTCCTCGACGAGGCGGCGCAGCTCGAGCGTCGGCGTCGTCATGCCGATGTTGTCGTCCTCGTAGGCGGCCGGCTCGACCGCGATGCGCTGACCGAAGCCGACGCGCACCCACGGCATGTACTCGTCGGCGCTCACGCCGCCCGGCTCGGGCCGGATCGGTTCGACCTCATGCCGCTCCCACTGCGAGAAACGCCACGGGCCGCGCGTCCAGGTTGTCGGCTCGTCATCCATGTTGAGCTGTTCGATGTCCAGCTCGAGCCGGCGCGGCGCCATCACCACGTAGCGCGTCAGGTGCATCGGCTCGTCGCCGCTGCAGAAGAAGAAACGCGGCCCGAGATACGACGCCCGCCGGCCGCGCGAGCCGCGCCGCGAGTCGATGTACTTCATCTCGATGAAGTCGCCCTCGGCGAGGCCCGTGAGCGAGATCGTGTCCTTGCCCGCGACGAGCTCGGGCTCGACGATCGTGCCGTCGGGCTTGATGACGCGCAGCTCGAGCAGCTCGCCGCCAGAGGGCAGCCCGAACTCGCCCCACTGCCGGATGCCGGCCTTGGTGTTGACCAGCACGAGCTGGTGGCTCAACTGGCGGCCCGAGCCCGTGGCGAACACCTGCTCGATCGCGTAGTCGACCACCACGACGGAGGCGTACTCGGCATAGCGCTCGCGCAGCGACGTGTCGGCCAGGTACGGGGCGACGTCGATGTCGTACTGGTCGAATTCCTCCTTCATCCCGTGCAGGGCGAGCGCCTTGCGCGCCCCGAGGTCGGCCGGCTCGACCTCGAGCGCCCGGCGCCACAGCCGGCGCGCCTCGTTGCGGCGGCCCCGCTTGAGATCGATCGCGGCGAGCTCCTTGATCAGGTCGGTGTTGCGCGGCTCGTCGGCCAGCAGCGCGCGCACCAGGCGCGCCGCGTCGCCGAATCGCTCCGTCGTCTTGTAGAGACGAATGAGCGCGCGCCTGTGCCATCCCTCGTCGGGATACGCCTCGGCAAGCCGCTCGAACTCGGCGATCGCCTCCTCGATCCGGCCGGTGCGTTCGAGCCACCGGGCCAGGTAGGTCGAACGGACCGTGCCCGTGTGCAGGCGCATCTCGGCTTCGTGCATCGCGTCGAACCGATGGAGCCCGTTGGCGAAGCCCAAGGCGAGCTGCACGAGATCCGGCGAGTCGGCGTTGCGCTCGCGCATCGCCTCGAGCGCCCACTCGCGCTCCTTGGCCCAGCCGCGCGTCGAGAAGATGTCGTAGAGCGCCCGGTACCACAACGTGGTGTCGGGCGCCTGCTCGATGCACTGCTCGAGCATGTCGATCGCCTCGTCGTAGCGCTCCTCGTGCTCCTCGTAGAGGGCCAGCGTGTATGAGGCCGACGGGTACGTGCCGACGAGCTCGAGCGCGCGCCGGTAGTGCGCCTTGGCTCCGCTGCGCGCGATACGCTCCGGCAGCGTGCTGTCACTGCCGATGATGAGACCGCCGAGGTACTGGCTCGTGGCCCACCCGTCATGCGCGTCGAGACTGCGCAAGATGGCCACCTTCGCCGCCTCCCTGTTGCCGCGCATCCGATGGAGCCGCGCCACCAACCACAGCACAAGCGGATTGTCGGGATCGGCCACCGACAACGCATCGAGATACGCCTCGCACGCGGTCGGCACGAGTTCGCCATGCGCAGCCGCGTCGTACGCAAGCTCACGCCCGGTCGGATCGACCTCCACCTCGAGCGGCCCGCCCCGCCCATCGAGCAGCCGCACGACAATCGTGTCCGGCGCCTGGTACTTGACCCGCAGGCGGCTCCAGCCGGCCGGCAGCATCACCTCGACCATCTCGGTCCGCGGCACAAAGGCGTGAAACTCGTCCTTGAGGTAGATCGTGCGCCCGTTGAGCTCGACGTGCACGGAGTCGCCCGACGAGACGCGCAGCAGCGCGCGCACCGGCGCCGCCGTCCGCACAAACGTCTCGGCGTAGTAGACGCCGTGGTCGGCCCACTCGGGCTCGATGTCGAGCGCGGGCGAGTCGTGCCGACGCGTCGGGCGCTCCTGCCCGTCGATCACGTAGTGGTCGGCCAGGAACGGATCGCCGTCGGGCTCGAGCGCGGCGAAGAACGTCAGATCCGCGAACGGGCTGAACGGCCCGGCGAACCGCCACGAGCGCACCGCCGCCGTCATCGGCAGCAGCGCCTCGCGCTCGCCCATCAGCCCGCTCCATCCGAGATGGCGCCGGAGCATGTCGAGGGCCACGTCGCGCGCGGCGGGGCTGGTGACGCGCGCGTCGTCGAGGAAGCCGCGCAGCAGCGCCGTGGCGCCGGCCCGTGCCTCGGGCACGTGCGACCACAGCCGGCGCAGATCGTAGAGCGCCAGCTCGACGAGCGGGTGCTCCGGCTCGTGCGCCACGATCGCCGCGGCCTGCTCGCACACCGTCGCGTAGTCGCCCGCGAGCCTGGCAATCGACGCGAGCCCGACGCGCGCCCAGACGTTGCCCGCGTCGGCCTCGACGACCTGCTCGAACAGCGCCTTCGCGCCCGCCGTATCGTTTTCGTACACGTACAACAGCCACCCGAGCTGGAGCGCCGCGTTCGGGTCCGTCTCGGCCGCGGGCCGCAGCGTCTCGAGCACACTCGACAGCTCCTCATGCTCGCCGAGGAGCTCCGGGAAGGATGGATCGGGTTCAGCCGGGCAGACGGCGCTGAACGCCGCAACCCCCACGCACAGCGCGAGGGCCGCTTGCCACAGTGTTCGTCTCATCGGGAGATCCTTATGCGTTCGCTCTGTTTGTCATCGATCGTGCGGCACGCCTCGCGGAACGCCGCGTACTCGTCAATCGGGATTCGCACGGACTTCATCACCAGCGTGCTCGTGACGACCACCGCCCCCTCGTCGGCAACGCACGTGATCGAGCACGCCAGGTGCGGCGTCTCGAGCTCGAACGGCTCGGGCAGCTCGACCACCTTGGCCCCCTCGGGCAGCACGTAGCGGACCGTTTTGTGGCTCGTCCACGCGAAGTAGAGCACCTCGTCGTGCTCGCGCTCGGCGAGCGCCGCGTGGCTCTTCGTCAGCTCGTGCGGCGTCAGCAGCAGCTTGAACGACAGCGTCCCGTCGGCCTCGGCGGTCAGCAAGTCGGGCACGCGCCCCTGGTAGGTGTAGGAGACGGGCTGCTCGAGGTCCTTGAGCTCGGAGAACTCGACCGACTCGATGCTCGTGTTCGGCACCGACTGCCGCCACTGTTTCTCGAGCGTCTCGCGGCGCTTGGCCTCTTCCTGGAACAGGTAGCGGTAGTAGCCGCAGTACTCGCCGCCGGCGCGGCGTGTCCCCTCGAGGGCCACGTCGGCGTCCTGGCCCAGCGTCACCGTGTACGTATCGTCGAGGCGGGTCACCTCCGGCCCGAACCGCGGCGTCGTAGTGAAGTCGCGCCGATCAGCGCTCACGCGCATCACGTTCGTGCCCTGGTCGCCGGCAGGCAGCTCGCGCGTGCCGCTGAACTCGGCTGTCCCGTCGAGGTACAGGTCGAGCTCCGGCACGTAGAGAATGGCGTGGTTGAACACGGCAAGCGAGACCGGGAACGGCTCGATCACGCCCCTGTCGACGGTGCGGATCAGGACGAGGTCGGCCTCGACGCCGGCCTCGGCAAGCATCGCGACAATGAGCGACGCCTTATCCTTGCAGTCGCCATAGCCGCGGGCAAACACGGTCGAGGCCTTGTACGGCTTGTGGCCGTGAATGCCGAACTCGAGGCCGATGTAGCGCGTGTTCTTGACCACCCAATTATGGATGGCTGTCACTTTCTCGGCCACCGTCTCCTTGCCCTCGATGAGCTCGGCGACCTTCTCCTTGACCGTCTTGTCGAGCGTGAACTGGTCCTGCACGAGGCCCCAATACCAGTCGCCCAGCGCCTGCCAGTCGCGGAACGTCGAGATATGCACGTACGGCGTCAGCTCGGAGATGCCCGGCATGCGAGGTTCGCTCTTGATCTTCGGGACGTCGGTCGCCTCCCACGTATAGATGCGCCGCCCGTCCTGCTCGACGATCGTCGGCTCGAGGTCGGACCGGACCGTCGTGTAGAAAAACTCGCGTTCGGCCGACGTGATGTAGACCACCTTGAAGCGCTGCTGCGGACTGGCTCCGCCGAAATAGGCGACATTGCCGAAGTAGTCGGCGTAGATGTTCGTCTCGCCGATCGTGTTGCGACGGAAGCGGTACTCGAGCACGTCGCCCGGCTCGAGCTTCGGATACTGGTGCACCAGGGCGGTGTAGCTGTAATAGATACCGCCCGAGGGATTCGAGATCGGGTAGGTGTACGGCCCCTCCGCCTCGATCACCTCGCCCGACGGCTTGTAAATGCGGGCCGCCTGGATCTTGACCTCCTGCGTCTCGGGCGTGAACGGCACGTACTGAGTCCGGTAATCCTGGACGCCCTTCTTGGTCAGGATCTTGACGACCCGCTGGCTAAACAGGTGCGAGAGCCCAGTCGGGTGCACCTCGTAGACGCGCAGGTCGAGCATGACGACCGCACCGTCGTCGGGATAGTCCTCGGCCGTCGGCTGGCCGCCAAGCAGCTCCTCGACGTCGACGGCGTAGTCGTCCTCGAACGCCGCCTCCTCGGGGCTGAGGTATTCGATATATTCCTTGAGCGGCGCGTTCTGCGGCCGGCACGCGAGCGACTGCTCCCAGGTCTCCTCGGCCTGCTCGTCACTGCCGGCCCGGTGCGCGACGCGGCCGAGCTGCTCGAGCGCCTCGGCGTCCTCGGGGCAGATGGCGATCGCCCGCTCGAGCACGCGCTGCGCCTCATCGAGGTGCCCGGTATCGGCCAGGAGCTTTGCCTCCTCGAGCAGCAGGCCGGTCTCGGCCGGCTGGAAGCGCTGGAGCGCGTGCAGCTCGCGCAGCATGCCGTCGAGGTCGCCCTCGCGCTCGGCCAGCTCGAGCAGCCGGCGGTGCGCTCCCCCGTTGCTGGCGTCGAGATCGAGCAGCGCATGGGAGACGGCGACCAGCTCTTCGTAGCTCCTCGGGAAAGCGGAGAAGCGATACACCTCGGCGACGAGCGCGGGGGTGGTTGGGTAACGCCGCTGCAACTGCGCAATCGTGCGTTCGGCCTCGACCTCGTGGTGGAAGCGCGCCTTGTAGTTGGCCAGCCCGAGCGCGCCGCGGTACTCGGCCGGGTCCGCCTTGAGCGCGTCATGGAACGCCGCCAGCGCCTTGCGGTATAAGCCGTGCCGCAACTGGTAATAGCCAAGCCACACGTGGGCCGAGGCCCGGCGCGGGTTGAGCTCGGCAACCTTCTCGAACGCGTCCCGCTGCTTGTTGCGGTCGCGGTGCAGCGGCCCCACGCGCTCGTAGAAGCGCCAGTTGTCCGGGTCGAGCTCGATCGCGCGCTCATACGCTTTGATGTCGAGCTCCTCGGTATCGTCGAACGCCCGCTTGGCGCGGTACAAAGCACCAAGCGCAGCCTGCGCAGCCGCGTTGTCCGGCTCCTGCTCAGCCCACCGCTTCAACGCGGCGACCGGGTCATCGACCTCGACGGGGCGAAGCGACTCGCGCGGCGTGATCGTCGCCAGGAGCGTCGCGACCCGCTCCGGGTCGGCCTCGACCAGCAGCCCCGGAAGCGGCGAGCCGTCGGGCGCCGTGATCCGCAGGCAGAACAGCCACCCGCCCTCGCCCTGGGTGTCCTTGACGAGCAGCTTGTTCCACCCCTCGTGCAGCACGACGCCGGCCGCTGCCTGATCGAACGTGGCGGGGTGATACCCCTCGTCGGCGAAGGCGAGCGCATCGTCGAGCCAGATCTTGCCGGCGTTGTCCGTGCCGACGCGCAGCGCAGCCTCTTGCTCGACGGGCGAGTACACGAGCGCCAGCGCATACGCAGCCACCTGGACCCGTGGGCGGAAGAGAGTCCCGAGCTCAACGAACGCCGAGCCGAGCCCCTCGGGATAGCGGCGCCAGTGGACCGGCCGCTCCTTGCCGTCGTAGGTGGCGTCGAAGTCTATCTCCGTCTCGGGCGGATAGACCGCGTCGAAGCCCGACTTGCCCTCGTTATCGAACGGGCCGATCACGAGCCAGTCGGTGATCAGCCCGAGGCGCCGATGCTTCTCCGCCGCGCCGAGCAGGTTACCGTCGCGCCGGTCGCACCCGGCCAACAACCACAGTGCATGCGCCTTGAGCACCGGCGAGGTGTCCGGCCGCTGCAGCACCCACGTGTAGGTGGCCCGCACTCGCCCGTCGCGTGCGGTGCCCCACCCAAGCCCGTTGATCGCGTAGAGCCGAAGCAGCGCGTCGGGCGCCGTGGGGCACTCGACGAGGCGCACGATCTCCTCGTCGAGCTCGCGGTCCAGCGCACTGCGCGCCGCGAACGCCGGAGCGATCGAGGCCACGATCAGCACGGCAAACAAGCAGGTGGTAAGGCCAAAAGAGGCGGGTCGTTTCATGAATCGCGTCTCCTTTACGAAGGCTCGTCGGACCGGCCGGCCCACGGCGGGCCGGCACGTGATCCGCCAAACACCCCATCCCGGATGCGAAGCCCGTGCAGCTTAGGCGCGTTGCAGCGGGCTGTCAAGCTTGCCCGCCAAAGGCGGGTTCGCCCGCCAAAGGCGGGTTCGCCTGCTGGAAAACAGCGCCGCCCGCCTAAACAGGCGCGCCCGCAATACCCAAGTGCGACGCCCCACGCCGCGTCGGAGTTCCACAAAGAGCACGAGCAAGGCCGCTGCACTCGCGCAACCAGCAGGACAAACGGAACGGGAACGATTTCGTTTGCCTCACGGGCGACGGCTCTGGCAGACTCGACCACGCGAGACGCGGAGGCGCGCGAGACGCGGAGGCGCGCAGGGCGCGGAGGGCTGTTGAACTCGATGTCGTTGTCGACCCCCATGTTTGACGAGCACTCGGGCGACGATCCCGAACCGTTCGGCGCACGCCTCAAGGGGCTGCGCGAGGCCAGGGGGCTCTCGCTCGACGACGTGGCCCAGGCCACCAACGTCCCGGCCGACAAGATCGAGGCGATCGAGGCCGGCACGATCACCGGCACAACACCGCCGGCGTACGCGCGCGGCTTCGTCAAGATCTACGCCGAGCACGTTGAGGCCGACGTCGACGCGATCATGGAAGCGTTCGATCGGCTCTGCCGTCCCCGCCGCGCCAAGCTCTACCTGCGGGGTCTTGGCCCGATGGTCCACAAGGACTACCGCCCAGGCAGACGCCGCGGCCGGCAGCGCACGGTGGCGCGGGCCGTGCTCCTGACCCTGCTCGGGCTCTGCGTCATACTCGTCGGCTACTACGTCTACAAGAACTTCGACACCCTCCTCGGGGTGGCCGAAGAAACGCCCAGAGGCACACAGAGCAACCCGGCCACCCCCGCTTCGCCCGATGTCACACAGCCGCCGGGGACACAAGAAACGCCGGCCGCCATCGCCGAGCCGCGCTACGAGCTGCTGATCGTCGCCGACGAGAACGCCTGGATCAGGGTCGAACAGGACGGCACGCTGGTCAAGGCGTGGGAGGTGCTTGGCAAAGGCGAGCGTTTCGCAGCCGTCGGCGCGCACAGCGTCGAGGTCACGCTGCGCGACCCGTCGCTTGTCAAGCTCTACGTGGACGGGGAGCTGCTCACCGAAGAGCTCGGGACCGGCCCCGTCACCCTCGTTCGCGACGCCGAGGGACTCTCCATCGCCGCCGAAGCCCAGCAGTAACCCCTCTCTGGGCGGCAGCAGCCCGGCAACGGGAGCCACAAAAGGGGAAGGACGGCCAAACGGCAGGGTACACCTGGCGAGAAGGCCTGAACGGTCCACCCGCCGGCCCGGGCACCCCAGGGGGCGCCGCCGCGCAGGGGATACGAAGGCGGACTACCCTATGCCCGAGCCGCGTTGCTGGGGCGAGGGAGCGCGGGCCTAGCCTTTCTTGAGCATCGGCAGGCCGGTCCGCTCGTTCTCGATCACGACGCGGTCCGCTGGCAGCGCGTCGAGGGCGCCTTCCTTGACCTCGCCGGCGAAGTAGTAGATCGTCTGCTTGCGGCCGCCCTTGAGGGTGACGTCCTTCGAATGGAGGTAGTAGGTCTTGCCCGTCTTCTTGCTCACCACGCTATACGCCATCATTCCCTCCTTACAGGATTGCTCTCGGAATCAGTCTGCCCCTCGATCACCAACGTGCCTGCTAAGAGCAGGTCGCCCGCTGAAAGCAGGTCGCCCGCCAGAAGCGGATCCTGCGCCAACCAGGTACATGCCGGCGGGTCATCCGGCTCGGGCGCATCCTAGGGAGCCGCCTCCAGCGATGTCAACACCATTTTCCGCAATAATACCCCCGCTTACCCCAGCCCGGACATTGACGGGCCCCGGCACCGCCACTAGACTGCTCCCGTCCACAACGCCAGGAGTTGTGCAGCACGATGCGTGATCTCTTCTCAACCCGGACGATCCTGGCCCGCGTGGCGCTGGCGGCCGCGAGCGTCCTTGCCGCCGCCTATGGCCTCTCGCTGCCCAGCCGCGCGCGTGCTTCCGAGCCCGCGGAGGGCCGCGACAGCGGCACCCTTGTCGACGAGGAAGCCGCGCCAGCCGAGCTGACCAAGCGCCAGACCGAGGCCGAAGCGGTGCGCGAGCTCAAGTTCAAGAGCGCGCCGACCTACAAGAGGCTCAAGCGCACGGAGATCGCGCCGTTGCTCAGGAAAGAGCTGTTCGAGCGCTACGACGAGGCCGAACTGGACAACATCGTGTTGGCTTACACACAACTGGGGATCCTGAAGTCAGCCGACGGGCTGCTCGAACAGCTCGTCGAAGCGTACGCCGGCGAGCTGGCCGCCTTCTACGACAAGGATCAGGACACCGTCTACCTGATCGAGGACCTCCCGGTGCCGCACGCCATGCAGCAGATCGCCGAACTGCACGAGCTGGTCCACGCCCTCCAGGACCAGCACTTCGACCTCGGCTCGCTGCCGCTCGAGGCCAAGCACGACACCGACCGCGCCAACGCCGCCCTCGCACTGGTCGAAGGCGACGCCACGCTGGCGACCTTCGACTACGCCCTCGAGCACGCCCGGCTCTCGCTGAGCGATGCGCTCCGTGTCGCCCTGGCCACGTCGCAGCCCAGGCCGGCGATGCCGTACCTGTTCCGGCGTGAGATGCACTTCGTCTACTTCGACGGCCTCGAGCTGGCCCGGGCGCTCCACAAGGAGGGCGGCTGGGACGCACTGAACAAGGCGTTCGCCGACCCGCCGACCTCGACCGAGCAGGTGCTCCACTTCCGAGAAAAATACCTCGACGAGCGCGACGAGCCCACGCCGGTCACCGTGCCCGACTGCAGCACCGTCATCGGCGAGGGGTGGGCGCTCGTGGCCGACGATGTGCTCGGCGAGCTCTACACCCAGGTGCTCTTCCGCCGGCACCTGAGCTTCCTGCGCGCCAGCCGGCCATCACGCGGCTGGGACGGCGACCGCCTCCACCTGTACCGCTCCGACCAAGGCGCCGGAGCCGACTGCGTGCTCGTCTGGCGCAGCGTCTGGGACAGCGAACGGGATGCGACTGAGTTCGAAAATGCATACCGCAAGGTGCTCGCCCGGAAGCTCCGGTCGCTCAACGGCAGGGGGGCAATCAGGGAGTGGGCCGCCGACAACGGCCAGGGCCGGGTCGTCGCGACCGCGACACGCGCAGCCGTTGTGCTCGTCAAGGAGACCGAGGCGCTCGTGGTCGAGGCGCCGTCGGTCGACACCGCGCGTGCCGTCGTGCGCCACGTGCTGGCGGCGGGCCGACACGCGGATCAAGAGACTCCGGACAAGGAGCCCGAGGACCGATGAGACTAGCCATCCTGATCGGCGTGGCCGTGGTGATCCTGGGCGGCGCGGCCGCGTCGTACTACCACTACCGGTGGTGGCGCGAGCACCGCTACGACGAGATGATCATCGAGGTCGCCAACCGGCACCACATCGACCCCGCCCTGGTCAAGGCCCTCGTGAAAGTCCAGACCAGTTTCGCCTTCCGCGCGATCACCGAGGACGAGGGCACGATAACGGCCCGGGGCCTGATGCTCGTGCCCAATCACGTCGCCGACAGTTACCTGGCGTGGCACGGTCGAGACAAATGGGGCTACATCTGCATGCACCGCCACTTCCCCAACCACGACCCGAGCAAGCCCGAGCAGTTCACGAGCGACAAGGAGGGCGCGTGCGAAGCTCCCGGCTGCGGGTGGGCGCTCGTGCACGAGCTGATCGACCCGGAGACCAACCTCGAAGTCGGGTGCTGGTTCCTGTCGCAATTCCGGGAGACGCTCAGAGAGGCCGATCCCGACCGGAACCCGGGCGAGCTGACAATCTGGTCGCTCGTCGCGTTCCGCTACGGGGTGCCGCAGATGACCAACGAGCTGACCCCGCAGCAGAAAGGGTTCCTCAACGCCGTCCGCAATACCTACCTCATGTACCAACCGAGCTTCGAGCGGCGAGCCAGCCGAGCCCGCCGCCCCGATCAACTTCCCGAGCTCGTCCCTCAGAGGTAGCGAGGACGCCTCCGCCTGGCCCGTGAACACGCCCGAGCAGTTTGCCGTTGCGACGGGCGGCGGTTTCTGACAGCATTCCGGAGGCGAGCACCGGAGACGGAATCGCCAAGGGCAGGCACGGCCGCAGCTTCAGGAGGCCAGCGTGATCAGAAGCATGACAGCGTTCGGCCGGGGAGAGGACACCGACGAGCTCGGCCATTTCATCGTCGAGCTTCAGAGCGTCAACCGCAAGCACCTCGAAGTCGACATCAACCTGCCGCGCGAACTCAGCCAGCTCGAACCCCAGGTGCGCAGCCGACTCAACACCGCCCTGGGGCGGGGCAAAGTCACGTGCACGCTGTGCGCGCGCCTGGCTCCGGGCCAGGCACACAGCGTCGAGCCGAACGAGCCGCTCGCTCGCATGATCAAAGCCAGCTACGAACAGCTCCGGGAGGCGCTCGGCTACGACGAGCCGGTCAAGTTCGACGCGATCGCCCGCAATAAGGAGGTGCTCACCTACAACAACCACGTGGGGGACCCCGGGCTTCTCTGGCCGTCGGTCGACGCGGCGCTCGGCACCGCGCTCGCGCAGCTCACGGCGATGAAGACCGCCGAAGGTCAGGCGATCACCGACGACTTCCACCAGCGCCTCGAGGCAATCGCCGGACACGTCGACGCGATCGAGCAGGCCGCGCCCCACGCCGTCGAGCGCTACCGCGCGCGGCTCAACGAGCGGCTGCGCGAGCTGGCGATCGAACTCGTCGACAACGAGGAGCGCCTCGTGCGCGAAGCCGCCATCCTGGCCGAGAAACTCGACGTCACCGAGGAGATCCTCCGGCTGCGAAGCCACGTCGAGCAGTTCCGGACTTACCTCGGCAGCGACGACGTGAGCGTCGGGCGCACGCTCGAGTTCCTCACCCAGGAGATGCACCGAGAGCTCAACACGATCGGCAGCAAGTCGCAGGAGATCGAAATCACCAACCGCGTCGTGCTTGCCAAGAGCGAGCTCGAGAAGATCCGCGAGCAGGTCCGCAACGTCGAGTAACCGCGATGAAGAGCACGCTCAACAACCGCCGGATCGTCGTCGGGATCACCGGCTCGATCGCCGCCTACAAGGCCTGCGAGCTCATCCGCCGCCTGCGCGAGGCCGGGGCCGAGGTCCAGACCGTGCTCACCGAGCACGCCACCGCGTTTATCGGCGAGCAGACGTTGCTCACGCTGTCGGGTCGCGCCGTGCTCACCAACCTGTTCTCGACGGGGAACCGGTGGGAGCCCGAGCACGTGGCGACGTCGGACTGGGCCGACGCATGCATCATCGCGCCGGCCACCGCGAACGTGATCGGCAAGGTCGCCGCCGGCATCGCCGACGACGTGCTCACGAGCCTGGTCATGGCGATGCGCTGCCCGGTGATCGTCGCGCCGGCCATGAACGTCAACATGTACGAGAACCCGATCGTGCAGGCCAACATCGAGAAGCTCAGGGGCCTCGGGTACCACATCGTCGAGCCCGAGTCGGGCTACCTCGCCTGCGGCTACGAAGGCAAGGGCCGGCTGGCGGAGACGCCGAAGCTGGTGGCCGCGCTCGAGGAGGCGTTGGCCGGCAAGTAGGGCCAGGGTGATCCCGAGCCCGAGCATCACACCTTGATCCTGGCAAATGGCCAACAGCCAATGTGAGGGGGAGCGGGAGTGCGTCTCAGGTTCCTCATAACGGCGGGCCCAACGCGCGAGCCGATCGACCCCGTCCGCTTCATCTCGAATCCGGCGAGCGGCCGGATGGGGTTCGCGCTTGCGCAAGCCGCGATGACGGCGGGACATACGGTCCGCCTCGTCACCGGCCCGACATGCATCGAGCCGCCGGAGGCGACCGAAGTCGTCCAAGTCACCACCGCGGCCGAGATGTGCGACGCCGTCCTGAGCAGGCTTCCCGATAGCGACGCGCTCATCATGGCGGCGGCTGTCGCCGATTATCGTCCTAAGGTGTTCTCAGAGAGGAAGCTAAAGAAGACGGCTGCTTCGTTCGTGCTCCCCCTCGAGCGGACGGCCGACATCCTTTCGGAATGTGCGCTCACCAAAGGGAGTCGCGTGCATGTCGGCTTCGCCGCCGAGACCGAGAACGTGATCGACAACGCTCGCGCTAAGCTCGAGGCGAAGGGCCTTGACATCATCGTGGCCAACGACTTGACTATGCCAGGAGCGGGGTTCCAAACCGAGACGAATCGGGCCACCCTTCTCTGGGGGGACGGCAGGATCGAGGCGTTGCCGATGATGAGCAAGCACGACCTAGCCGCCTATATCATCGAGGCTGCGGTGGAGTGCCATGGCGAGTAGTCGCACACTCGAGGACATCCGCCAGTACCTGCGGCGCACGATCGCCGTCGAGCGTGTCGTGCTGTTCGTCAAGCTGGCCGTGATCGGTCTGGCGTTCAGCATGGTTGTGCTCGGCGTTGGGCCGCTTCAGCAGCCAGACACGCTCGGCCCCGACGACTCTGGCCTGGACGAAGAGGGCTCTCCCCAGGCGGCCCTCGTCAAGAGTGTGCAGCACTTCCAGCTCCAGCTCCTGCTCTACACCATCGGGAACGCGATCTTCTGGTTCTGCTTGTTCGTGCTTGGCACGCGGATCTCGCGCTATCTGTTCATCAAAACAACCGCCTTCTTCCTCGTCATCATCGACATCGTGTTCGTCTCGCTCCTGATCTGGGTGGTGCCCGACCTCGAGAAATCGCTGTTCTGGCTGTACTGCTTCGGGCTCGTCCACGCCGTGCTCCTGTTCCCCGATGCGGTCACGATGATCCTGATGACCGTGCTCTCGGCTACCTTCTATCTCGGAGCGGTGACGTGGAGCACCACGCCAGGGACCGACGAGCCTATTTCACCCGACGACCCCGAACTCCGGGCGAAGCAGGAGTTGAGCGTGGCGAAAGCCGAGACGGAGCGGCGGGAGCGCATTCTCAACATCATCATTCTGGGAATGACGGGGGCTGGCTGTTGGGGCGCGAACGCGGTCGTCCAGATGCGCCTGCGGGCGTTGAACGAGGAGCAGGAGCGCGTGATCCGTACCGAGAAGCTCAGCCTGGTGGCCATGATGGCCTCGAACATCGCGCACGAGCTCAAGAACCCCTTCGCCATCATCAACAACGCCGCGTTCCTGTTGCGCCGCACTGAAGAGGCGCTCGACGAGAACCAGCGCAGGCAGGTCGCCGTTATCACCTCCGAGGTCCAGCGCTCCGACAGGATCGTCATGGACCTGCTCGGCTATGCGAAGCTCGCCGGCGGCAAGATCGAGCGCGTCAACGTCACCCAGGCGGTCGACGACGCCATCAAGGACCTGGCAAACGAGTTCGCCTCGCGTCAAGTCGCCGTCGCCAAGTCATACAAGCGCCATCTGCCCTCCTTGCTCATCGACCGCACCCAGCTACGCACGTTGGTGTCCAACCTCCTCCTCAACGCTTGCGAAGCGATCGGGTCTACTGGTAAGATCACGGTGACGACCGGCTACACCGACGACGGGTTCATCGAGATCGCCGTCGCCGACACCGGCGCGGGGATCGCGAAGGCGGACCTGCCCAAGGTGTTCGAGTCGTCCTTCACGACGAAGGAGGCCGGCAGCGGGCTCGGGCTGAGCATCGTCGAAAGCATCGCGAAGGCGTACGGCGGAGGCGTCTCGGTCGAGAGCAACAAGGGCGTGGGGAGCTGCTTCACCGTGAAGCTTCCGACCCGAACCGAGAGAGAGAAGCGCTAAGGACCCAGGAAGGTTCGGCAGGTCATGGCAAAAGACCGAATACTCGTCGTGGACGACGAAGCCAACATGCGGACGTCGCTCCGCGACATCCTGGCGGCCGAAGGCTACGAGGTCATCCTGGCGGCCGAAGGCCAGGCGGGCCTCGAAGCGTTCGACGACTCGATCCGGCTCGTCATTACCGACATGAAGATGCCGGGCATGAACGGCTTCGAACTACTCGGCGAGCTGCATCGGCGCGA
>Ga0307430_1000668_pt1 | contig 28481 bp, 23 predicted proteins | sample SalMarWE160130MG_FD_202159 | JGI IMG/M metagenome (GOLD analysis project Ga0307430, IMG submission 202159) | Salt marsh sediment microbial communities from the Plum Island Ecosystem LTER, Massachusetts, United States - WE1603-130 | ecosystem: Environmental > Aquatic > Marine > Intertidal zone >...
GTTTGTCTGCTCGCGGGCGCGGCGCTCGGCCTCGTCTACCTGGGCACCGAGAGCGGCATCAACGCACGCGAGGCGGAGGCCAAGCGCGACGCGCTGCTGCGCGTGCACCCGAACGCCTCGCCCAACGGCTTCAAGCTCGTCGAGACCGAGCCCGGGGAAAGCGGCGAGCCCTACACCTACTACGAAGTCTACGACAAGTCGCTCGACGATGAGATGAAGACACTCATCGGCTACGCGTGCGAAGGCCGGGCGCACGGCTACAGCAGCACGATCGTCGTGACCGTCGGGCTGAAAAACGACGGCAAAACGATCACGGGCATCAGCATCACCGCCCAGCAGGAAACGCCCGGCCTCGGCGCCAACTGCGAAAAGGTCGAGTCGACCGAATACATCTGGCACATCGTCGCGCCAAGCGACGGCGAGCCGGAAACCGAACCGTGGTTCCAAAAGCAGTTCAGAGAGCGGACCGTCGACAGCCTCGTGCGCGAAGGGAAGACGTACAAAGGCATCAACGCGATCAGCGGCGCGACGATCACGACGAACGCCGTCGTGCGTGCCGTCCTCGACGCTGTGAGCACGTTCCATGAGGCCACCGGCATGGGCGACGTCGACGCCACAACCTCCGCCACGGCGACCGAGTGGACCGACGAAGCGGAGCACGAGAACGAGTGAGCACGCCCGCATCACAGCAATTCAGCAAAGGCCTTTCGAAGACCAACCCCGTCTTCGTCTTGCTCCTCGGCTTGTGCCCGACGCTCGCCGTGACGACCACCGTCCGCGACGCCGTCGGCATGGCCATCGCCGCGACGTTCGTCCTCGTCTGCTCAAACGTCATCATCTCGCTCACGCGTAGCTTCATTCCGCCGAGGGTCCGCATCCCGTGCTTCATCGTCGTCATCGCGACGTTCGTCACCATCGTCGAGCTCGTGATGCAGGCGTACGTCCCCGTGCTCTACAAGAGCCTCGGCATCTTCGTCCCGCTGATCGTCGTCAACTGCATCATCCTCGGCCGCGCCGAAGCATTCGCCTCGAAGAACCCGCCCGGCGCCTCGTGTCTCGACGGGCTCGGCATGGGCATCGGCTTCGGCTGGGCGCTGGTGATTCTGGCGACCGTCCGCGAGGTGCTCGGCAACGGCACCTTCCTCGGCTACAAGCTCATTCCCGGCTTCCAGCCCGCATTGATCATGATCCTGCCGCCGGGCGCGTTCCTGACTCTTGGAATCATTTTGGGGTTCATCAACTGGCGGCGTGTCCGCAGAGCGCGCGACCGACGCGCCGCGTAACAACACGGCAAGGAAGAGAACGGCCGAATGGGAGCAGGCGAGGCATTCACAATCCTGATTAGCACGATGCTCGTCTACAACTTCGTGCTGGCGCGTTTCCTCGGCCTCTGCCCGTACATGGGCGTGTCGAAAGACACGAGCTCCGCCATCGGCATGGGCATGGCCGTCATCTTCGTCATGACGCTGGCGTCCGCCGTCACCTGGCCCGTCTACCGGTTCCTGCTCGCGCCGTCGACGGCCAACGTCTGGTACCGCATCTTCGGCGGCGACCCGGCCAGCTACGACCTCACGCGCGTGCTGCGCACGATCTCGTTCATCCTCGTGATCGCCGCGCTCGTCCAGTTCGTCGAGATGTTCATCCGCAAAGTCAGCCCCGGCCTGTATCGTGCGCTCGGCATCTACATCGCGCTGATCACGACCAACTGCGCCGTCCTCGGCGTCGCGGTCCTTAATATTGATATGTTCTTCAAGGGCGCCGAGCCGGTCCCGGGCTCGTACTTGAAAGCCATCTTGCAGGGATTCGGCGCCGGCATCGGCTTCACACTCGCCATGGTCCTCATGTCGTCCATTCGCGAACGCCTCGAGCTCGCCGACGTGCCCGAGCCGCTCAAGGGCGTCCCGATCGCCCTCATCGTCGCCGGCCTCATGTCCATGGCGTTCCTCGGCTTCGCCGGCTTGATTTAGGGAGGGAAGCAGCCACAGATTCGCACAGATCAACACTGATTCTCCGGCAGCCCGGACGCCTGAGGACATCTCGTAGCGCTTGTGTTGCTACGGCACGAGGGGCAACGCAAGCCCCCTTCAGGTTCTCCGGCAGCCCGGACGCCTGAGGACATCTCGTAGCGCTTGTGTCGCTACGGCACGAGAGGCAACGCAAGCCCCCTTCAGGGGGCGCATGGCAGTAGCCTCGGGCGCAAGCCCGTGGAAAGCGTGAAGAAGGAAAACCCCAAGCCCCCTTCAGGGGGCGAATGGTAGGAGCCTCGGGCGCAAGCCCGTGGAGAGCGTGAAAAGAAGGAGCAGAGAGCCCCCTTCAGGGGGCGCATGGCAGTAGCCTCGGGCGCAAGTGGAAAGCGTGAAGAAGGAAAACCCCAAGCCCCCTTCAGGGGGCGCATGGCAGTAGCCTCGGGCGCAAGCCCGTGGAAAGCGTGAAGAAGGAAAACCCCAAGCCCCCTTCAGGGGGCGTATGGCAGTAGCCTCGGGCGCAAGCCCGTGGAGAGCGTGAAAAGAAGGAGCAGAGAGCCCCCTTCAGGGGGCGACTGAAACGGGTCACAGACACAGAGTGCAATCGCTATTCTGCAATAACATCATGGCCGTCTCGGTCCTTTTGCCGGCCGTGCTCGGCCTGGGCGGGCTTGGCGTCGTCTTCGGCATCGTCCTTGCCGTCGCATCGGAACGCCTGGCCGTCAAGGTCGATCCGCGTGTCAAGGACGTCCTCGACATCCTGCCCGGCATCAACTGCGGCGCGTGCGGGCAGCCCGGCTGCGAGGGCTACGCCGAGGCCGTCGTCGCCGGCAAGGCCGAGCTCACGCTCTGCGCGCCCGGCGGGCCCGACGTCGCGCAGCGAATAGGCGAATACCTCGGCGTCGAGGTCGAGGCCGGCGAGCGCCTCGTCGCGTTCTGCCACTGCAAGGGCGGCAAGGACTGCGAGTGGAAATACGACTACGACGGCGTGCCCACCTGTGCCGCCGCCGCCCTCATCGCCGGCGGGCCGATCGCCTGCAGCTACGGCTGCATCGGCTTCTACGACTGCATCGATGTCTGCAAGTACGACGCGTTCGACATCGCGCCGAACGGCATGCCCGTCGTCAATCCCGACAACTGCGTCGCCTGCAAAGCGTGCGTCGACGCGTGCCCGCGCGGCCTGTTCGAGCTTGTCCCCGTCTCGAAGCAGGTCCACATCCTCTGCTCGAACCGCGACAAGGGCAAAGCCGTCAAGGACGTCTGCAAAGTCGGCTGCATCGGCTGCGCGCGCTGCGTCAAGGCCTGCCCCGAGGACGCCATCTCAATGCACGACGGCCTCGCCGTCATCGATTACTCGAAATGCACCGTCTGCGGCGAGTGCGTCAAAGTCTGCCCCGTCGACGTCATTCACGACTACCGCTACCAGGACCGCGTCACCTGGCAGCCGCCCGCCAGAGAAGCCGTCAAAGCCGCCGCCAAGAAGTAAGCCACAGATCGCACAGATCGACACAGATAATCATGAATAGATCCGTGCCAATCTGTGGAATCTGCGGCTACTTCTCCCCCGGCCTCTCTACTCTCGTGTAGAGGAACCGCTCGAGAATGCGGTCCCAGCCGGTGAAGGCCGCCTCGGGATCGGCCGCGTTCGCGATTGCGTCCGCGACGTGGTGCACCTTCGCGTCGAGATCATCGACGTAGTGGAGCAGGATCGCTTCCGTGAACACCGGCAGCACCGGGCTCTTCCACTCATACCGGCCCTGGTGGCTCAGTATCATGTGCCCGAGCTCATCGTGCAGCGCCTGCGGAAACCCGTCGATCTTCGCGATCCGCTCCTGGACCATCGCGTAGCCCAGCACGATGTGGCCGATGAGGCGCCCCGGCGTCGTGTACTCGCGCGCCACGCCCCCCTCGAGCTCGGCCACCTTACCGATGTCGTGCAGGACGGCGCCCGCGATGAGCAAGTCGCGATTCAGACCGCGCCCGCCGCTCAGCCCCGCGAAGTGCTCGACGAGGAAGGCGACGATCTTCGTCACCGACAGCGTGTGCTCCAGCAGGCCGCCCGCATACGACTGGTGGATCGTCTTCGACGCCGGCGAAGCCTTGAACCGTTCGACGAACGATTCATCGTTAAAGAATGCCCCAAGCAACTTGAGCAGGTGCGGGTCCTTCACCGTGCGGCCGATCGCGCGCAGCTCGTCGAACATCTCGTCCGGATCGCGCTCGGCAGTGGCCATCAGCTCGTCGAGCGCCACGTCCTGCTCGCGCTTGACCGCCAGGTGCGCCACCTTGAGCTGCAGCCGGTTGTTGTACGACTCGACCGACCCGTTCACGTGCACGAACTGCGCCGCGCCGAGCTGCGCATTGACCGTGTCCGCCTCCTCCCAGACCTTCGCCTCGATTGACCCCGTCCTATCGCGCAGCATCAGCGTCAGGAATGGTTTGCCGGTCTTCGTCGTGCGCAGCGACTTCGACTCGAGCACGAACACCTCGCTCACCGCCATCCCCTCAGAGAGCTCATTCACATACGCCGTCCGCCCCATCACGCCTCCCTTTCCCGCTCAATGATCTCGATGATTTTGGGCGCCGCGAAAATCTTGTTCCGCAGCCGTCCCGTGACCTCCTTGAGTATACCCGCTCGCACAAGCTTGCGCAGGCTTCGTGTCGCCGTTCGGTGCGTTACCTCCATCTGCCGTGCCGCGCCCGGGATAGTCACGACCGGCAGATCGAACAAGCTGTCGACAAGACGCAGCAGCTTGGCCGGCGACTGCGTCGCCTGGACCCGGTCGCGGTAGTCACGCCACAACGCGAACAGCTCATGCGTGCGCCACGCGGCATCACGCGACTGGTGCGCCACCCCATCGAGGAAAAAGCCGATCCACTCCCCCCATTGCCCGGCCTGGCTCACCGCCAACAGCCGGTTGTAGTACGCCTCGCGCTCCTGCTCGAAGTGCGCGCTCAAGTTCAGCACCGGATTCGGCAGCAACCCGTCATGACACAACAGCAGCGAGATCAGCAGCCGCCCGATCCGCCCGTTCCCGTCGAGAAACGGGTGGATCGCCTCGAACTGGTAGTGCACGAGGGCCACGCGGATGAGCGGCGGTAGCTCACCGAGTGACCGCAGATACGTCTCGAACGCAGCAAGTGCTTGCCTCATCTTGTCGGGCGGCGGCGGCACGTACGTCGCATCCGCCACCCCCGAACCCGGTCGCCCGATCCAGTTCTGCGTCCGCCGGAACTTGCCCGGCGCCATCCGCTCACCGCGCACGCCGTGCATCAATCTCGCGTGCAACTCGCGAATCAGGCTGAGACTGAGCCCGGTGCGGTCGAGGCGCGCCAGGCCATACTCCATTGCGATGGTGTAATTGGCCACCTCGCGCACGTCGCCCGGCGGCTTGTGGCCAGCCGGCGGGTTCATCTTCGGAGCCGCCTCGTAGAAAAACAGGTCGGACAGCGACGCCTGCGTTCCCTCGATCCGGCTCGACAACACCGCCTCACGCCGCACAAACGGGCCGATGAGTAGGTGAGGATTCGGCAACCCTCGTGCAACGCCGGCCAACTCCGAAAGCGCCCGGTCCGCCGCCGACAGCTTCCCAGTCAGCTCCCACGTCAGCCCCAGCTTTGGCGGGAGGGGGTTCGGCACGAAGCCAACCACGCCATCCGCGATGGTGACCAGCCGGCCACAGCTATCTGCCGTGAAATCAGAGGCTTGCATCGCTAATGATACCCTCTGTACACAACCAGCCCGCTTATGATACCTTCCAGTTGATATGTATCATAACGAGCGTGGCCAGTCAAGCCAGCTCTAGCAGGCTGCTGAAAAACCCTGCCGGCGCCAGAGAATCTCCATCGGTTGCGGAATGCTTCTGTCGCCCCTTCGGGGCTCAACAGTCTCTTTTCTCATCGAGAACCTGAGGCTTACCCGCCTTCGCCAAGGCTTCGGCGGGCAGGCGCCCCAGGCTACCCTCTGCCGGGCCTCCGGCCCTTGACCTGCACAAGTCGGGTCAAACGCCCTTTTCAGCACCCTGCTAGAGGTTCTCGATGGCGTCGATGCCGCCAGTCCCTCGGCAGGCCTCCAGGCATCACCAGTTTCGCGTCAACGCGATATGGTTCCTTAGGGCCGGGCCTTAGCCGGCCTGCCCTGCGTAGCGCCAGCGGAGCAGGGTTGCCACCAGCTTGAGCTGGTGGTAGCGGGGCTGGTGAGAGACTCCAGGAGCCGGCTTCAGCCGGGCTTCTCGAATAGAAAGGCATCTTCAGCCACCCTAATCAGGTTGACGGTGCATTAGCCCTTACTCCGATCCGCGATCAGCTCGCCATCGACGCCGACGTTCTCCGGCGCGTTCTCCTTGATCAGCACCACGATGGCAACGCGAAGCGTTGCTTAAGCGAAGACTCCGTCTTCGCCGTGCTTCTGATGTCATAGACGCTGACGCCTACGGCGGTGAGTTGCTTGACGAGCGTCCGCTTCTTGTCGACCTGCAGCGCAGGCCCCTCAACCGTGATCACTGGCATCGCATCCCTCCCAGAAAGACAGTGACAGCTCCCATCTCGCGTTTCCCTAGAACAGCCCCACAACCCGGCCCTCCTCGTCGATGTCCACCCGCGTGCCGCCGGGCACCGACGGCAGGCCGGGCATCGTCCGCATCTCCCCGCACAGCACCGACACGAACCCCGCCCCGATCGACGCCCGCACCTCGCGCACCGGCATGCGGAACCCCGTCGGCCGGCCCTTGAGCTTCGGGTCGTGGCTCAGGCTCAGGTGCGTCTTCGCCATGCAGATCGGCAGCTTATCGAGGCCGTTCTCCGTCAGCACCCGCATCTGCCGTTCGGCCAGTGGCTCGTAGTACACCTCGCCCGCGCCGTAGAGCTTGTGGGCGATCACGTCGACCTTCTCCTTGATCGAGGCTTCCACCGGATACAAGTAGTCGAACGTGTTCTTCTTCGACGCCGCCTTCACCACCGCCTCGGCGAGCGCCACGGCGCCTTCGCCGTCTTTCGCGTGGACCTCGCTGACCTTGGCCGCCTCGGCCCCGGCCTCGAGCGCGATCTTCCGCACCAGGTCGATCTCCGCATCCGTGTCGGTCGGGAACTTGTTGATCGCCACCACGACCGGCAGCCCGAAGTACCGCACATTCTCGATGTGCTTGAGCATATTCGCGCTGCCCTTGCGCAGCGCCGGGATGTTTTCCTCCAGCAACCCTCTGTCAAGTGGCCGTCCCGCCACGACTCTGAAGAGCCCGCTGTGCGCCTTGAGCGCGCGCACCGTCACCACCATCACGACCGCATCCGGCTTCAGCCCGCTCACCCGGCACTTGATGTCGAAGAACTTCTCCATCCCGCAGTCGGCGCCGAAGCCGCTCTCGGTCACGACGTAGTCGGCCAGCTTCAGGGCGATCTTGTCGGCCACGATCGAGCTGTTGCCGTGCGCGATGTTGGCGAACGGCCCCGCGTGCACGATGCAGGCGGTCCCCTCGAGCGTCTGCATCAGGTTCGGCTTGATCGCATCCCTCAAGAGCACCGTCATCGCGCCCGCGCACCGCAGCTCGTCGGCCGTCACCGGCTTGCCGTCCATGTTCATCCCGACCACGATCCGGCCCAGCCGCGCCCGCAGGTCGTGGATGTCGGTGGCGAGCGACAGGATCGCCATCACCTCGCTCGCCGCCGTGATGTCGAACCCCGTCTCGCGCGGAATCCCGTCGGCGCGCCTGTTCCCGAGGCCTGTCACGATGCTGCGCAGCGACCGGTCGTTCACATCGACGACCCGCTTCCACCAGATCGTGAACGGGTCGATCCCCAGCTTGTTGCCCTTCTGCACGTGGTTGTCGATGAACGCCGCGAGCAGGTTGTTAGCCGCGCTCACCGCGTGGAAATCGCCTGTCAGGTGCAGGTTGAACTCCTCCATCGGGATCACCTGCGAGTAGCCGCCCCCGGCTGCGCCGCCCTTGATCCCGAACACCGGCCCGAGCGACGGCTGACGCAGCGTGCAGATCGCCCGCTTGCCGATCCGGTTCAGGCCGAGCGACAAGCCGATCGTCGTCACCGTCTTGCCCTCACCCAGCGGCGTCGGCGTGATCGCCGTCACGTCGATGTACTTGCCGCTGCGCCGGCGCTGCATCCGCTTGAGCACGTCGAGCTTGATCTTCGCCACGTGCTCGCCGTACAGCTCGAGCTCGTCCCGCCTCAAACCGATCAACTCGCCAATCTCGGCGATCGGCCTCGGCCTCACCGATTGAGCGATCTCCAGGTCTGATCTCATCGATTCCCCTCTCCCAGGTGCCGAGTCCTAGCCCTCCACGCACAAACGAACGCCGAACGCGATCCTAGCAAAGCACCGTCACGCCGCGCAAGCCGCGCCGCGCTCTCCTAAACCGGCCGACGGAACTCAACTGCACTTCGCCCCAGCCGCCGAACACCAGCCGAACAAAGGTCCGACAACCGTCGTCCGGCCCGTCAGGCATCGTCGAGAAAAGGCCGGGCCCCCTTAGCGCGGTGCTCGCCCCAAAGGGGCTTCATAGGATAGCCCAGGGCAACGCCCTGGGTTAAAAGGGAACAGAACATCGCCACATAGCTCAAAGGGCTTACATAGAGCGGCCTTTTCAGCAGGGCCAGGCCGGCCCAGCTCGCCCCTCTACACGCCTTGCCCGGCCATCCATTGCGCCGACGGCCAATCCTTGGAGACGGCGCGCCTGCTTCCCTTGCCGTGTTGCTTTTCCCTCACATCGTGGGTTGACAAATCGGCCAACATCTGGTATACTCAAACCGACTTGTGGGTATCGGGGTCTACGGTTCTCTGCCGACACTCTCGGCACCAATGACTCACTTCCCGAGAGTGACCGCCTTGTGTTGGGGGTTTACCGCAGCGCACCTGCGTGAGTCACAGCCGGGCGCGTGCGCTGTTGGGGCATCCGGGCATCACGTCCTCGATCCCAGCGGGGGGCTCATGGCATACCCCGCTGCGCCAGTTGCGCGACCGCTGCGTAACCCGCAAGGCCGGACAGCAAGCCAAACAGCCAGAAGGATGAGGTAAGGAAGAGACCAGACAATGAAAACACTCAGCTCGGTTCTTGCTCGATTCGCGCTTGTTATTGCTCTTACCCTGTTGTGCGCCAGCGCCATAGGCGAAACCTTCGTGCCGCCCGGCGGTTGGCCGAGCTACGGCCTCACCAGCCTCGATCATGGCAGCTACTACATCTGGGGAATCGACATCACGTGGGATCCCCTCGTCGACGAGGCCAAGAGCGCCACGCTCTCCTTCGACCACCTCCGCAACTGGGACAACAGCGACAACGATCTGTGGATCCACCTGATCGACGACGGCCTGCTCGGCATCACCCTCGGCAGCGACTGGGGCGGCGGTGGGGACCAATTCCTCGGCCAGGGCATCCTGCTCGAGCACTTCGTCAACCTGCCGTCAACGGGCGAGGACAAGACGATCACTTTCGATAGCGCCGCGATCGATGCGCTCAACGGCTATGCCGCCGACGGCCGGATCGCCATCGCCATGGATCCCGACTGCCACTTCTGCGACTGTGGGGTCCAACTAGAGATCCAGTACGGGGCCATCCCTGAGCCAGGCGTTCTCCTGATCGCCGGTTTCGGTGGAAGCTTGGTCGCGTTCCTGAGGAAGGCCAAGAAGGCCTAATTCGCGAGATCGTTTACATATATAGCACTCGATCCTGTTTCTGCGCGGCGGCGCACACCATGCGCCGCCGCGTCGTCTTCTCAACCGAAACCTCTAGTACTGTGCGAAGGCTGTGCCACCGCACAAGTGCCAGGAGGGCAAGGAATAAGATCATGGTCACTGATATACTACTTGACATTTGGCAGGCGGCGTGCTATATCCCTACGAGCGTGCGCGGCAGCGCGCGCCAAAAGTGCAAGGATGGGGGGAAGCCCTTTTCGGGCTCTACCTTGCGGGGTGGTACGCCTGCCACGGGCTCGACAGGCCGGCCGGACGCTGGCGAGTCCGTCCGCGGCTGGTGAGCTCCAACGCTGCTCCCGGTCCCCGACAGGGGCCGGAAGCGACCATAGCCGGGGGAGGGGGCAACATCATCCATCAGAGCCGATGTCTTTCCCGGATGCGCGGCGACGGGTGACGAACCCGTCGCCGCCCTTGCTTTTCTGGCGCTTCGCTCTCCGCTGTCCGGGCCGCCTGCGCCGATCTCCCCTCGCCGGCAAACTCCTCGACACGCCTCCCTGGGCGGTGCTAGTGTCTCGCCGTTCGCGCGGTGGTTCGGGAGGAGAACGTCCCATGTCCGAGTCGAAGCCGTACCTAACGCCTCAGCGTGCCGTGCGCCTCAAGGCCACAGACAAGGTGGCTGCGCTCGATGAGCTCATCGACCTGATCGCCGAGGCAGCCGAGGTGCACGATAAGGACGCGCTCTGGCGCGCCATGCACGACCGCGAGTCCATCATGAGCACCGGCATCGGCGTCGAGATCGCCGTGCCGCACGCCAAGCTCGTCTCCGTCGCCGACTTCGTCATCGCCGTCGGCATCGCGCCCGCCGGCATCGAGTGGGACTCGATCGACGGCCGGCCGGTCAAGATCATCGTCACAATCGCCGGGCCCGAGAAGCGGCAGGAGGACTATCTGCGCATCCTGTCGCGCATCGTCCTGCTGCTCAAGAACCCGAAGAACCGCGAGCAGCTCCTCGTTGCCGAGTCGGCCGACGAGATCGTCCGCTTCTTCCACCGGGTTGGATAGCCGGCATTTCTCACACCGAGCGCAGGAAAAAATGGGGACAGGCAACTGGTTGCGGGGGCTTCACAGAGTCATTGCGGCTGAAGACAGGTGCCTGTCCCCATTTTTCTCGGCTGCCGTGCAAAGGAATCGCCCCTGAGCGATGGATAACCCGCTGCTGCTCCTTGCCATAGCCGGGGCCGTCGGCCTGTTCGCCGCGATGGGCGCGCGCCGTCTGCGTGCGCCGCAGGTCGTCGGCTACGTCGTCGTCGGCGTCCTGCTCGGCGCCGTGCTCGGCGTCGTCAAGCCCGCGAGCGTCGCCCAGATGCGGCTCGTCAACGCCGCCGCGCTCGGCATCATCGGCTTCATCATCGGCAGCGAGCTCGCGTGGTCGAAGATCCGGCGCGTCGGCCGGCCGATCTTCTCGATTCTGCTGTGCGAATCGCTCGGCGCGCTCGTGCTCGTCATGCTCGCCGTGTGGCTGATCTCGGGGAGCTGGCCGCTCGCCCTTATCCTCGGCGCGCTCGCCTCGGCCACGGCGCCCGCCGGCACCGTCGACGTGCTCCAGGAGTATCGCGCCAGAGGCCCGCTCACGACGACCATCTACGCCGTCGTCGGGCTCGACGACGTCATGGCCCTACTCGCCTTCGGCTTCTGCCTGCCGCTGGCGCGCAACATGCTTGCCGGCACCCACGACTTCTCCGTCGTCTCGGTCGTGCTCGTGCCGCTCAAGGAAATCGGCCTGTCGGTCGCCGTCGGCGTGGGCGTCGGCCTTGTCGGCTCAGTGCTCGGCCGCATGCTGCGCACGAGCGCCGAGATGCTCATCCTGACGTTGTCGATGATCTTCTTCTGCTCGGGCTTCTGCACCGAGCACCGCCTGTCGCTCATCCTGGCGAACATGGCGATGGCCGTCGTCCTGGTCAACGCCGTGCCGCGCCTCTGCGGCAAGATGGTCCGGGTGCTCGGCGAGTTCTCAGCGCCCATCTACGTCGTGTTCTTCGTTCTTGTTGGCGCGCGGCTCGACCCGCACTACCTCAAAGGGATGGGCCTCGTCGGCGTTGCCGTCGGCGTCGCCTATATCGCCTTCCGCACCGGCGGCAAGTGGCTTGGAAGCATCGTCGGGGCACGGCTCGGTCGCGCGGCGCCCGTCGTGGCCAAGTATGCCGGCTTCGGCCTCTTCTCGCAGGCCGGCGTCGCCATCGGACTCGCCTTAGCCACCAGCAGCGAGCTCGCCGGCATCGGCAACACCGAGGCCGCGAAGGTTGCCGCCGACGTCATCGCCATCATCACGGCGACCACCTTCGTCGTCCAGATCGTCGGGCCGCCGTTTCTCAAGTACGCAATCTTCAAAGCCGGCGAGGCAAAAACACCGGGCCGGCCACCGGGAGACTCGGCATGAAGTACATGATCATAAAACTCTATGACCCAAGGTGCCTCGACGACCTGATGCTCGCGCTCACCGCGCACGAGGTCGGTCACGCCGTCGTGCTCGACGGCCGGGCCGTTGGTTCAACCCTCATGCAGGAGATGCCGATCTTTGCCGGATTCCGCGTCGACCTCGACGAGCCGCGCGGCGCCATGAAGGTCATCTTCGCCATCGTCAAGGACGCCGACCACGCCCGCGCCATCCGCGACGAGCTCAAGGACGTCGGCATCGACCTGACCAACCCCGCCGTCGCCAAGGTATTTCTCCTCCCGATCGAAGAACTGGCGTAGAAAACCGCCCGACGGCGGACCGGCACTCGGGCTGGGCTAGCAGGGTGCTGAAAAATGTGCCTGGGCTGAGTGGGTGTATCATGAGGGCCGAAGGCCCGGCGGATGCTAGCCTGGGCCGTAAGGCCCAGGTTCTCGACGAGGAAAGACATCCATTGAGCCCTGAAGGGGCGATACCAGCCCTCTGCACAACAAAACGATTTCGTAACCCAAGGGTTTTTTCAGCACCCTGCTAGAGAAGAGCTGTGAGCAGGGGGAGGGCGTAGACGTCATCGGGCTTTTCGACCGCCCGCCGCAGCTTGTCGACCGCGCGCCGGATATTCGCCTCGCGCGCCTCGCGCGTCACCGCCACCGTGAACTCGGCGCCGCCCGCGCTGACGCGGAAGCACTCGTCGACGGTTGCGTAGCATTTCCGCAGCGTCTCGGTCAGCAGCTTTTTGCGCCCGCGCTTCGTGCCCGGGATCCGCACGTACGCGCGCGACTCGACGTCCGAGGTATCCGCGAGCGGCAGCGGCTTCGTCACGTCGGGCCAGCTCTCCGAGAGCGGCTCCGCGCCCGTCGCGATCGCCTTGGCGATCTCGAGCACGTCGGCCGCCACCGCGCTCGCCGTCGGGATCATCCCCGCGCCCATGCCGAACAGGCGGACCTCGCCGACGAAGTCGCCGCGAAGCTCGACCGCGTTGAACGCGCCCTCGACCCGGCCAAGGTGGTGGTCGGCGGGCACGAACACCGGCCCGACGCGCACCTCGTACACGTTCTCATTGAACGCGTTCTCCTTGAACGCGTCGTTTTCGTGCGCCCGGGCGACGGCGAGCAGCTTGACGCGATGACCCGTCCGCTCGGCCGCCGCGATGTCGGCCGGCGCGATGCGCGTGATCCCCTCGACGGCGATCTTCTTGAAGTCGCACCATCGGCCGAAGGCGAACGTGGCAAGCAGGGCGATCTTGTGCGCCGCATCCGTGCCGTCGAGGTCGAGCGTCGGGTCGAGCTCGGCGTACCCCTCGGTCTGGGCTGCCTTGACAGCGCGCTGCAGGTCCATCCCCTCAGCCGTCATCTGCGACAGCACGAAGTTCGACGTGCCGTTCAGGATGCCCGCGATCGAGTCGATCCGATTCGCCCGCAGGCTCTCGGTGAGCACCTGCACCACCGGCATCCCCCCGCCCACGGCCGCCTCGAACCGCAGGTGACACCCCGCGCTGCGCGCCGCCCGCAAGATCTGGCGGCCGTGCGTCGCCAGCAGCGCCTTGTTCGCCGTCACCACGTGCTTGCCGGCCGCGATCGCCTCGAGCACGATGTCCTTGGCCGCCGTCGTGCCGCCGACGGTCTCGACGACGATCTGGATGCGGGGGTCCGACAACACGCTCGCCGCGCTCGTCGTCATCAGTTTCCGGTCGAGCCGGACCGGACGCGGGCGGTCGAGGTCGATGTCGCACACCGCGCGCAGCCCCAGCTCGAGGCCGTACCGCTCGCGGTACAGCTTCGACTTCTCGATCAGGTTCTTCGCCGTGCCCGTGCCGACCTTCCCGAACCCGATGATCCCGACGCCGATCTGTGCCACCTGCTCTCTCTCCCTCAGCCGCCCTGGCGCTTCTTGTGCGGACCCGGCCGCCGCTCTTCAAGCGTGATCTCATCCACCACGCCGACGATCACCGACCGCACCGGCGCGCTCGCGTCCGCCAGCATCTGGCGGCCCGATTGGCCCTCGTTCACCACGAGCACCCGGTCGCGCTTGCCGGCCTGGACGAAGTCGAGCGCGATGTACGACCGTCCCCGGTCGCTGCCGTCGAGCGCAAGCGGCTGCACGAGCAGCAGCTTGTGCCCGTCGTAAATCGGGTGGCGCACCGTCGCCACCACGTTGCCGATCACGCGCGCAATCTGCATAGTGAGTGCCGGTCTCGAGCGCCGGACGCCTACGACGGTTCCGGCAGCTCCTGGTCAAGCCGTTCTCTCAGATCGAAGATGATGTAGCCTTCCCCTTCGGCAAAGACGGGATAGCGTCGCGTCAGCAGCGCTTGGATCTCCCGCTGCTGCCGATACAGCCCGAGATCGCCGATGATGAAGAAATCGGCCGCGTGCCTGCTCAGCTTCTGGTCCAGACGCTCTGCCGCAGTAAGCTCGGGCAGGCCGCGCAGCCTGGCAAACTCGAGATCGCCCGTCGTGGGCCACCAATCCCCATCGACGAAGCCGTGGTACTTGAGCACCTTCCCGTACGCGATGTCGAGGATGATCGTCTTGGTGCTGTGGTTTACCTTCTCGCCGATCTCCTCGCGCACGCGCAGCGTGCGGCCGTAGGCGAACGTGTCGCGCTCCCATACGATCCGCTCGGCGCACGCGCCGACGCCCAGGCCGAGCAGGATCCATGCGACCGCTGTGGCAAGCCGCTGCGACGGCACGCGGCGCAGCCGCTCGATCACGACGTCTGTCAGCGGCGTGAGCGACAGCGCCACGATCGGCACAAGCATCAACTGGTAGTAGCCGTGTGTCGAGACGCCGACCGCAAACACGAGACCGCACACGACATAGCCGACCCACAGGCTGAGCACACAGGCGCGATAGAGACCATTCCGGCTGATTACCAAGCACACCAGCGAACCAAGCAGTGTCGCGTAACTCAGATTCATCGAGGCCTGGTACAGCCAGCCGTGCCAGAACGAGCGGCGCAGCAGCAGCGACGGGATGAAGCTCCGACCGGCCTGGGCCTGGAGGGCGCCCTCGACGAACATCCCATACAACGTGTGAGCGGCCGCGGGCAACACGGCCAACGCCACAAAGACGACCGATCGAACGCTCACGAGCGATGAGAGGCGCTTGCCGCGCCACATCGTCAACCCAACGTAGGCGGCCATGATCGGGAAAAAGCCGAGAGGCTTCACCAGTATCGAGGCCCCTGCGGCCACACCCGCGAGCACCAACCGGCTCATCGCCGGGCGCTCAAAGTGCAGGACCAGAAGGTAGATGGCGGCCAGCATCAGCACGACCATGAGCGGGTCGCGCAGGAAGGCCCTGCTTGCCACGACCCCGGTTCGTGCAAAGAGATAGAACGTTACCGCGATGAGCGCGGCGTCGCGCGAAGCGATCCGCCGCGCGATGCCATACACCGCGCCCGCGCCAAGCAGCCAGAAAACCGTGGCGATCAGCCTCGCGCCACCGAGGCTCTCGCGCCCGAGGATGCGGTAGCCGGCGACGGCCAGGTACTCCATCACGGGAAGCTCGATCCGCGGCTCGCTCGCAAGGTTCGACAACGCGACCGCCCGCTTCCACGGCGCCACCTCGTCAACCCCACGCAGGTAGCGCGCCCGGGCGATCAGCGCCGAGCGATACTGGCGCGTCGCGTGATACCGCAGGGGCGGCTGGGGAACCTTGTAGGCGCGGAGGGCGAACGCGGCGACGATGAGCACAGCGAAGACAACGATCCGCCGCACGCCGCGCTTCGGCAGCAGGAACGGCCCCGTCGCGTTATTCTCCCTATTAGTCGCGGACATCACGGACTGCTCTCTCGCTGTGGCCGTCGGCGCGCGATCCCGGCGATGAGACTGGAACAAGCTCCCGCCGCACGCAACAACCGTTCCATCGTGCCCGATAGGCTCCGTGCCCGATAGGCTCCGTGCCCGACCGGCTCCGTGCCCGATAGGCTCCCTGCCCGACCGGCTACCTCGGGTGCTTGCGTTTGATCCGCCCGCTCGTCGGCACGAACCAGTCGCCCGCAAGCCGGCCGATCGCGTTGAGTTTCTTTGCGTCGGGCTTCCCGCGCGTCAGCAGCGCATCATCCACGTGGACCAGGAGCACTTTGCCGATCGTGAGCACATTGCCGCGCGCCTTCTTGAGCGGGTACAGCGGAATCTGCTGCCACAGCCGGCACTCGAGGCTTACCGGCGAGTCGGCAATCCGAGGCGGACGCACCAGCTCCGAACGCACCGTCCTGAGCTTCGTCAGCTCGATCTCACTCACCTTACGCGCATAGTCGACGCTCGCCTCGACCACCGCGTCCAGGATCTTCTCCGTCACCACGTTCACGACGAACTCGTTCGTCGTCTCGACGTTGAGCACCGTGCAGATCTTGCCCAGCTCGGGCGCGCCGGCGCTGAAGGCGACCATCGGCGGCTCGTCGTTGACCACGTTGAAAAAGCTGTGCGGCGTCGCCCGGATAATCCCCTCCGGGCTCACCGTCGTGATAAACGCGATCGGCCGCGGCACCACGACCGACTCGAGTATCTGGTACGCTTGCTTCGGTGAGAGATCTTCTGCTCGGAAAATCATCGCAGCACTCCCTGTAAGGACTAAGCCACAGATTTCACGGGTGACACAGGTTCTGGCTGCCCCGGCGCCTCAGGTGCCGATTGACACGCGCGCCGTGCCGATCTGTGCGATCTGTGGCTGTACTTCCTCCTACTCCTCGGGCTTCTCGCGGATCGACATGAGCAGCGCCCAGTTGCCGCGGATATACTCCACGCCCGAAAACAACGTCACGAGCGTCGCCGCCAGCATCAGCCACCACGAGATATCCTTCACCTCCAATTCCGGCCGCCAGCCGAGAATCTGCGCCAGCACGATCAGGGCGATGATCAAGTTGACCACCGTGCCCTGCACGATCGCCTTGAGCTTGCCGCTCCAGCGCGCCGCGATCACCACGTTGCTCAACACACCGAAGTTGCGCAGCACGGCCACCATGATGTCGCGGTAGAAAATGATGGCCACCATCCACACCGGCGCCAGCCCGCTCGCCAGGAAGCACAGAAACGCCGTGAACCGGAACATCGTGTCGGCAAACGGATCGAGCAGCTTGCCGATGTTGGTGACGATCCGCCACCGCCGCGCCAGCCATCCGTCCAGCAGGTCCGACGCCTCGGCCAGAACGACGATCACGAGCGCGCCCACCAGCCACCCGTTCGGCGCCGGCTCCGGCTTGCTCAGCATGCCGCCCGCGTACCAGAACGCGATGAACACCGGGCTCAGGACAACCCGCACAGCCGTGATCGAGTTCGGTAGGTTCATCCGTGCACTCCACGCCCCTCTGCCGCGCGGACTGTACGCCACCCGTCGCGCCACTGTCAACTCGCCCCGCGCAATATCCACCCGTTTGTGGTAACATAGAAGGTGAATGCGTCAACCCAGCTCCACCTCCCGGCGATACAGGGAGCCCCGCATGACAGCGCACGCGCCCGGAGAGACCGCAGCGCGACAACGCTCATCCCGCATCAACGGAAACCCCAGGAGAGGCCGACCATGACAGCCACCGGCATCTTCCTCATCATCGTGGGTGTCATTGTGACGGCCGCCTTCATGAGCATGGATGTGAGCGTCCACGGTGAAGTGGTCAATCTCGATAGACTGAACGTCCGTCTGTGCGGCGTAATCATCGGGACAGGCGCGTTTCTTGCCGGCATTCTGCTCTTAGGCGTGGGAGTCATATACGGCGCGATCACCGGGCCTCGGGACAGCGCCTCGGCGGTCCCTTCCTCCGGCGCCTCCGACGATGAGAGAAGCGATGAGTATAAGACCATCACTGACTATCTGACGTGGCGTTCGGATATGAAAGGCCCACGCTCCAAGAGAGAACTCGATGAGGAGGAATGAGCCCCGCCGCGGCGCGATTGAGAGAACGCGGACGAACATCACACCCAAAGAAGATCTTGAGAAACTGGTGCTCGAGTTGCGTATGGTGCTCGAGGGCCTGCGCAAGACGGCGTACCCGCGCGAGCTCGTTGTGGCGGACGGGAAAGGCACCCCCGCGCGACGCTCGATGTGCACGACGAGAGGCACTGGCAAACCTGTTCGACGAGAACGACAACCAACGCGCCGCGCTCGCCTGCTGCAAGGGCGCGACAGCCCCCGCATGGCACATAACTGCTCGCTCTGTCGACGCGGAAGGGCCGAAGGCCCGACAGAGCCTAGCCTGGCCCGTAAGGGCCAGGTACGGGTCGCCGGAAGAACCTGAGCCCCGAAGGGGCGGCACAACCACGGCCTATCGCCCCTTCGGGGCTCAGGTTCGGTTTGGCCGACGCCTACCCGGGGCTTTCGCCCCGGGCTAGGTTCCAGCGGACCTTTGGTCCGCTAGCCTTTCAGGCTGACGTGCTCACGTGCGCAGCACGTCTTTCCCGACGGGCGGTGTCCTTCTCCAATCGAGGGGACACGAACCGAGTGGGCGTGTTGAAAAACCCGAGATGCCGCGCCAACGAAGCCTGTCCCGAAGGGACTTCATAGACAAGCCCAGGGTAACACCCTGGGCTTGGTGGGCACGAAAGACAGCTCGTAGCCTGAAGGGCTTCCATGGAAGCTCCTTCTCAACAGGCCCGAACGTCAAAACCATTGACACCCCGTCGGCCTTTTCCTAAACATGGCGCTCGGCAAATCAGGGACTGGCACCTGTTTTTCCCGCGGTGCCCAGACTGGGCCCAACGTGGCGCGCCGCGAAAAACAGGTGCCTGTCCCTGATTTGCCACGACGACACGGACCCTCTGGAGGCACATCATGGAGCGCACACTGACCAGCGAGGCAAAGAACCACGTCGGCGAGACCATCCTGCTCAAGGGATGGGTCCACCGCATCCGCGAGCTTGGCGCCGTCAACTTCCTCATCCTGCGCGACCGCGCGGGCCTCATCCAGTGCGTGTGCGACAAGAAAGCCATCGATCTGGGCGGCATCGGCCACGAATCGGTCATCGAGCTCGAGGGCGAGGTCAAGGCCGACGAGCGCGCCTTCGGCGGCGTCGAGATCGCCGCCATGAAGCTCAACGTCATCGTCGCCGTCACCGAGACGCCCCCGATCGAGGTGAACCAGAAGCTCGAGATCAGCAAGCTCGGCCTCGAGGCGATCCTCAACTACCGCCCGATCAGCCTGCGCCACCTCGACATCCGCGACATCTGGCGCGTCGAGGCCGAGTTCATCTGGGCCTTCCGCGAATACCTCAAGAGCCAGGCCTTCACCGAGATCAAGACCTCGAAGATCGTCGCCGGCGCCACCGAGGGCGGCGCCAACATGTTCGAGATCAAGTACTTCGGACGCAAAGCCTTCCTCGCCCAGTCCCCCCAGTTCTACAAGCAGATCATGGTCGGCAGCGGCTTCGAGCGCGTCTTCGAGGTCAGCATGGTCTACCGCGCCGAGCCGCACGCCACGCCCCGCCACCTCAACGAGTACTGCTCGCTCGACTACGAGATGGGCTTCATCACCGACGAGCAGGACGTCATCGACATGGAGATCGGGTGCATCAAGCACATGTTCAACCACGTCGAGAAGACCTGCCCCGACGTGCTGGAGAAGTTCGGCGTCGCCGTGCCGAAGCTCGACACCGTCCCGCGCATCAAGCTCAAAGAAGCGTTCCAGATCCTCATCGACGAGTTCGATTACAGGCAAGAGGACGTCCACGACCTCGACCCCGAGAGCGAGCGCCTGCTCTGCCAGCACTTCGCCAAGACACACGGCGCCCCCCTCGTCTACGTCTCGCACTACCCGGTCGAGAAGCGGCCCATGTACACGATGCCCGACCTGACCGACCCCGGCACCACCCGCTCGTTCGATCTGTTGTACAACGGGCTCGAGATCACCACCGGCAGCCAGCGTATCCACGACTACGGCATGCTCGTGGACAATATGCGCAAGTTCGGCCTCAACCCGGACGATTTTTCCGACTACCTCATGACCTTTAAGTACGGGATGCCGCCCCACGGCGGGCTCGCCATCGGCGCCGAACGCCTCACCGCCCGGCTGCTCGAGCTGCCCAACATCCGCGAGGCGTCGCTGTTCCCGCGCGACCTCAACCGCACAACTCCGTAAGGGCCGCGAAAAACAGGGACAGGCACCTGTTTTCCGTCGACACCCATGTTCGATGCGTCCCGAAAACGGGTGCCTGTCCCTATTCTTCCGGCCTTCTCAAGGCCTTGACAAGATCGCGTGCGACAAGAGCCTGAGGGCGCTTCCAGCGCCCTTGTTGTTGATAGGCCAGTCCTTCAGGGCTGGTCCCACGCATGCCGCCCCTTCGTTGAAGGGCGTTTCAACGTCCTTCCTTTCTCGGCTTGAGCCACATTCCGCAAGGGCGAAGTGCACCGCCGCCCGTTTTCCGCCTTCTGGCATGCACGCTGGCACGAAAGGTGCGCGCACGAGGCGCCCGAGGGGTAGCCCTATGCGCAGCCGAATGCCCACGCAGTTCAAACTGAGGGAAGCGGTCGGACTGGCAGGTACCGTCCTGGATGCCATCCCCGATCCCCTCTTCATCAAAGACGCCGGCTCGGTCTATCTCTGGGCCAACAGCGCGTGGGCCGAGCTCATGGGCCTGGACCCCGACGGGATTGTCGGCAAGACGGATGCCGCCCTCTTTCCGCCCGACGTCGCCGCTGCACACACCGAGCTCGACTGCGTCGCCCTCGCCACGACCCAGGTCGCCAAGGACACCGTGCTCATCGAGACCCCCGGCCGTCCCAACAGGCACGTCCGGATCACCGTCCGCGCGATCATCTCGCCTGAAGGCACAATCTCAGGGCTGCTTGGCTCGGCCCGCGAGGTGTCCGAGAAGCGGCCCGACACGAAGTCGCTGCAGAGGGGGGCCAACTACCGCGACGCGATGTCGCTCTGCACTCGCTCGCTGCTCATGTCGAGGAGCTCGGAGGAAGCCATCAACGGCTTCCTTCAGCACCTGGGCGAGATCAGCCGCGTCGAGAACGTGACGGTCTTCGAGAACTTCACCACGCCCGAGGGCGACCTCTGGTTTCGCGAACGCTACAGTTGGAGGCACCCCGACTGCTGCTGTGGCACCAGCGACTGCGCCGGGATGCCGTACGGCCCATGGCTTGCGCGCTGGCACGACATGCTCTCGATGGGTCTCCCGGTCCAGGGCACCCCTGAAACCCTGCCGCCCGAGGAGAGCCGCCTACTCGTCGAGCAGCAGCTCGGCGCCATCCTCCTGCTTCCGCTCGAAGTGAACAGGCAGTTCTGGGGCTTCATCCGGTTCGCCCACTGCACGACCGCGCGCCAGTGGGAGAACAGTGAAGTCCAGATGCTCTCGGTTGGCGCCGAGAGCCTCAGCGCGTTCCTCACGCGTGTCCAATACGAGAAGGCACTCCACCGCAAGGTGGACGAGCAGCACGCCCTCTGGGCCGGCACGCCCGACTTCCTCTACATCACCGACAAGGACTCGGTCTACCTGATGGCCAATCCCGCCTACGCCGAGTTCCTGGGCGTCTCGTCCGACGAGATACCGGGCAAGACCGACTTCGACTTCTTCCCACGGGACAAGGCAGAGAAGTACCAGCATGAGGACCGGACCATCGTCGAGAATGGCGCCACACTCACGAACGTCGAGGACACGACGCCCGGCGCCAACGGGCGAACCATCCAGACAATCACCACCAAAGCGCCGCTCCGCGACGCCACCAACGCCGTCGTCGGCATCATCGGCATCACGCGCGACGTCACCGAGCGCGTCGAGCTCGAGCGCCAGGTCCGCCAGGCCCAGAAGATGGAGTCGATCGGCACGCTGGCCGCGGGCATCGCCCACGATTTCAACAACCTGCTGACCGCCATCCTCGGCTTCGCCCACCTCGCGTTGCCCAAGCTCGACGAGGACAATCCGCTGCACCGCTACATGGAGCGCATCATCGGTGCCGGAACACGCGCCCAGGACCTCATTCGCCAACTGCTCACCTTCAGCCGGCGGGTCGAGGCCGAGAGACGGCCCATGCTTCTCGGGCCCGTCGTCAAAGAGACTCTCAAATTCCTGCGCAGCACCCTGCCCGCACACGTCGAGATCGTCTCGTCCGTGCCCGATGGCTTGCCGCACGTCGAGGCCGACCCGACACACATGCACCAGGTCATCATGAACCTGTGCGTCAACGCCGCCCACGCCATGCCCGACGGCGGCACCCTCTCGGTCCGCCTCGACCACCTCGAACCCGACCACGCCATCCAGCTCACCGTCGAGGACACCGGCTGCGGCATGGACGAGGCAACCAAAGCGCGCATCTTCGAACCGTTCTTCACGACCAAGGAGCCCGGCGAAGGCACCGGCCTCGGCCTCTCCACCGTCTACGGCATCGTCAAGGACAGCGGCGGGACCATCGACGTCGAGTCCACACCAGGTCAGGGAACCACCTTCCGCGTCCGGTTCCCCGTCACCACAATCTCCGCCCGACGCGAGGAAGTGGCCGCCGCGCAGACCAGCCGGGGGGGAAGTGAGACCATCCTATTCGCCGACAACGAGCCCAGCGTGCTCGAGCTCGTGCGGGCAACCCTCGTCGAGGCAGGCTATGCGGTCCTGACCGCCGCCGATGGCGCGCACGCGCTCTCGACCTACAAACAGCACGAGGACCAGGTCGATCTGCTCATCATCGACGCCGCGATGCCCCGTATGACCGGCACGCAGCTCGTGCACCAGCTCCTGCTAGACCCCCGGCGCCGAGCCAAGATCATCCTCTGCAGCGGCCAGGCCATCCGCGACGACGACCGCCGCACCGTCGAGGAGGCCGGCGGCGCCATCCTGCACAAGCCGTTCATCCCCTCCGAGCTCCTCGCCCTCGTCCGCCGCGTCCTCGACAAATCCTGATTGACACCCCGCGTCGAATGCCGCACACCCCCCGAAGCGTTGGCGAAGGAGCGCAAGCCTATGGATACGCAAGCCCGCACAAGGCATCGAGCCCCGCTAGGGGCCTCTGGAAGCAGCCTCGGGCGCAAGCCCGTGGATGCATAAGCCCGCACGAGGAATGAAGCCCCGCTAGGGGCGTCTGGAAGTAGCCTCGGGCGCAAGCCCGTGGATACGTAAGCGCGCAAGGAATGGAGCCCCGTCAGGGGCGATTGAGAACTGCAGGCGCACACACTGCGAGAGACGCGCGCTACCCGAAGATCAACACGATCCCCAGGACGATGAGCGCCCCCAGCACGGCACGCCGGAACACAACCTGGTTCATTTTCTGGTATGCCAGCGAGCCGAGCAGCGTCCCCACCACCACGACCGGCAGCAGCGGCAGGCTGCCGATCAGCACCGAGTCGCCCAGGATCGGCTCGTCGCCCATCGGGACGAACCGAAACAGCAGCACGCGCAGGCTGATGCTGATGATGCCGACGAACGCGAAGTTGCCCTTGATCCGGTCCTTGTGCCAGTCGTGCGCCAGGAAATAAAACAGCATCGGCGCGCCGCCGACGTTGAACGCTCCGCCCAACGCGCCCGTGCCCGCGCCGGCCGCCACCGCCCACGCCGGATGCAGTCGCGCATGCCGCCCCGTCCGCCCGAGCAGCATCTGCACCGCCGTCACCGTGATCAGCGCCCCGATGGTGCGCCGGATCACCACATCGGGCAGCGCCGACAACACGTACACGCCGACCGGCACGGCCACCACGAGGCTCGGCAGCAGCAGCCACACGTCGCGAAACCGCACCGCCCGGCGACACTGCCACAGAATCAGCCCGACGTTCGGCAGCAGGCACACGGCCACCAGCGGCACCGCCACCTTCGACGGCACCACCAGCGGCAGCAGCGCCATCGACACGTGCCCGAACGCGAACCCCAGCGCCCCCTGGGTCAGTGCACCCAGCACGATCGCCGCGGCCACGACGAGATATGCCGTTGTTCCCAGCTCAGGCATGCCGCGCAGTGTAACACATGCCGTGGCGGATGGACAGCCACCCCTTGCTTGCACCGCCGCCTTGCCGGGCCGCGCGAGCCCAGCCCACGCAGCGGGCGAACCCGCCGTTTGGGCGGGCGATATGCTGTAGCCACGAGCGTCAGATCAAGCGCCAGGATAAAGTGGGGCTCGACAGAACGGGCCGACCAGCAGCCCTGTCGACGGAATGCCGTGCGTAGGGCAGAGGATGCCGGGCTTCAGCCGGCATGCGCAGCGCCGGAGGCGCTGCGTTGCCACCGGCTTTGAGCCGGTGGTGTAGGCAAGAGGAGGTCAGCCCCACTCCCTCTCCCCGCCCTGCCCGCCACGGGCAGGGCGGGGAGAGGGAGTGGGAGAATGGGCAAGCAGCGCGACCCAGGGTGTTTGTGCGCCTCTTTGGAGGCGGGCTCACGCCCGTGGCTACAACAGACCGCCCCCTGCGGGGCCCTCTGTATCGTCGCGCTTTCTGCCTCGGCGGCGGTGATGCTCGGTGGACGCGCGTGGATGTCCTCGGCCCCGCTACCACGCTGCGCCATGCCGGCACGAGATTGGGCGTTTACACGCATCAGGCGCTGGCACTAGACTTGCACACGTCTGCCGTCGTACCGTGCGTGTGACTGCGCCGTGATGGTGCGCGCGCGCTCGAGCGGCGGCCGGCCTGAACAACAACCCCCGACGGACTACGTATCGGAAGAGATTCGCCATGAAGATCCTCGACTTCGACTTCGAGCCGAAACAGCTTATCAACAACCCTTCCGACGCCGAGCTGCGCGAGATGTGCCTGCGCCAGGACGGCAAGATCACCCAGTTCGGCAACATCGCCGTCATCTCGCGTGTCCGCAACCGGAGCGCCAAGTTCACCGAGGTCATCTTCGACCAGCTCGACGACGACGACCGCGAAACGCTCCGCCAGGCGTTCCACGCCATCAGCGACAAGACGATGATCCAGATCGACAAGACGATGTGCATGAACGAGCGCTTCACCAAGGCGTGCCGCCTCTACGTCGACGCCAGGTTCGCACGCCTGCCGCTCATGTGGGGCAGCACGCTCTTTGCGTCCCAGGCACGCGAGCCCGACTTCATCACACTCGCCCTGCCCGACTGGCGCGAGCGCCGCGTCTTCGTCTTCCCCGATCGCGGCATCACCATCGTCCTCGGCTCCGACTACAAGGGCGAGATCAAAAAGAGCATGCTCCGCCAGATCATGTACACGGTCAAAAAGGACAGCTGCCTCGGTTTGCACGCCGGCAGCAAGGTCGTCCGCGTCAAGAAAGACGGGGAACTGAGCGACGTCGGCTTCCTCTTCTTCGGCCTAAGCGGCACCGGCAAGACCTCGCTGTCGTGCCACCACCACTGGCTCAAGTGGCCCGAGGGCGTCGTCATCCGCCAGGACGACGTCGTCATCATCGAGCCGACCGGCGCCGCCGCCGGCACCGAGGCGTGCTACTACATCAAGACCGAAGGCCTCAAGCCCGACGACCAGCCCCTGCTCTACGCCGCCGCCATCTCGCCGCGCGCCATCCTCGAGAACGTCCGCGTCCACGGCGAGGACAACGTCGTCGACTTCGACGACGCCTCGCTCACCTCCAACGGCCGCGCCATGGTCAATCGCCACGACATCGCATTCACCGACGGGTCCGTCGACCTCGATCGCGCGCACAACATCGTCTTCATCACTCGCCACTTCCACCTCGTGCCGCCCGTCATGCGCCTCTCACCCGAGTGGGGCGCCGCCGCCTTCATGCTCGGCGAGTCGATCGAGACCTCCGCCGGCGACCCCACCCAGGCCGGCAAGTCCAAGCGCGTCGTCGGCACCAACCCCTTCATCGTCGGCAGCGAGGCCGACGAAGGGAACATCTTCCTCGACATCCTCCGAAAGAACCCCGACATCCAGTGCTACCTCTTGAACACCGGCTGGGTCGGCGGCGAGCACCGAGGCGTCAAGATCAGCGTCAAGGACAGCGCCCGCATCATCGAGATGATCGCCCGCGGCACCATCACCTGGAAGCGCGACCCGTTCTGGGGCTACGAAGTCCCCGAGGAAATCCCCGGCCTCGACATGGACCGCTTCGACCCAGAGAACTTCTACCCCCCCGACGAGATCGACCGCGCCGCCCGCGAGCTCCGCGACGAGCGCCGCGAGTGGCTCGCCTCCTTCGACGCCCTCGACCCCGCCATCATCAACGTCTTCGCCGACGCCCCCACCCGCACATAGGCCTGGCCCCGAGGCGCCCGCGTGTCCGTCGGCCCTGCTGGCGATGCTCATCCGCGCCCCCACCCGCGCGTAGGCGAGGCCCCGACGCGCCCGCGTGTCCGTCGGCCCTGCCGGCGATGCTCATCCGCGATGGGTATTGCCACCGGCTTCAGCCGGTGGTCTCGTGCGATCCCCCCAACACACAAATGAGCCCCGAAGGGGCGACACATCCAGCCCTCACAATGCGCCGTCTGTCACCCCTTCGGGGCTCCGGCGTTTTCTTGTCCTGTTTCCTCCTCATTGACCGTGCTGCTCCTATCCGGTAAGCTTGGAGCATTGGGCTTTCGCAGGGGAAGGAATACGTGCTCGACTTGGCCAATCTGAATAAGCGAGTCTCCGATGCTGTCAAGCACTTCTGGCGCACCCGGAAGGAACAGGCTCACAAGCAGCGGACAACGGGCCCGAGCGATCGCGGGACCAGAAGCGCGGTTACTGGCGGTGCTCAGATGGATGGGTTCGTGGAGTTGATCGAGGACCTCCTGCTGGCGAGCGGCGTCAGCAGGGGATTCGTGTTCCGCAAGAAACGCATCGAGCTCCCTGGCTTCTTCCGACCAACAAAAGAGTGGGACCTCCTCGTTGTGAAGGGCGAACAGCTCATAGCTGCCATCGAGACCAAGTCCCACGTCGGCCCCTCGTTTAGCAACAACTTCAACAACCGCGCTGAGGAGGCGCTTGGGAGCGCGCTGGACCTATGGACTGCCTACAAGGAAGGAGCGTTCAACACGACGGCCGCGCCATGGCTGGGGTATTTGCTCCTTCTCGAGGACTGCAAGGGCTCTGTGACTCCCGTCAAGGTCAGAGAACCTCACTTCGAGGTGTTTCCGGAGTTCAAGAAGGCATCGTACGCAGTCAGATACGAGTTGCTCTGCCGCAAGCTTGTGAGAGAGCGGCATTACAGCGCGGCATCGTTCCTCATGTCGAGCAGCGAAAGCGGTGTTAACGGATCTTACACAGAACCAGCTCATGATCTGGCTTTCGATGCTTATGCACGCTCGCTCATTGCCCATGCTGCAGCGTATGCTGATTAGTCGAGGCAGCCCATGTTGAAGTCCATGCCGAACGGCACCACCCACCATCTGGTCCAAGGCGATGCTCGGTCCATGCCGTTCATTGAAGACGGATCAGTGCACCTCGTCGTCACCTCCCCCCCGTACTGGACGCTGAAGAGGTACAACGAGCTGGAAGGCCAATTGGGGCACGTCGCGGACTACGAGGCCTTCCTTATCGAGCTGGGTCAAGTCTGGCGTGAGGTGTTTCGGGTCCTCGTGCCTGGTGGGCGACTCGTTTGTGTCGTCGGGGACGTGTGCTTGTCCCGCAAGAAGCACGGGCGGCATCTTGTTGTTCCTCTGCATGCCGACATATGTGTGATGTGCAGGCGGATCGGATTTGACAACTTAAACCCCATTATCTGGCACAAGATAGCGAACGCCAGCTACGAAGTCGAGCGAGGCAGTAAATTCCTGGGGAAGCCATACGAGCCCAACGCGATTATCAAGAACGACATCGAGTTCATCCTAATGCAGCGGAAACCGGGCGGATACCGGAAGCCGACGCAGAGGCAACGGGAACTCAGTAAGATCAGTAAGCCAGAGCACGCCGAGTGGTTCCAGCAGTTCTGGAACATGTCAGGGGCGTCAACCAAGAACCATCCTGCACCTTTCCCGTTGGAGCTCGCTTACCGTCTTGTCCGGATGTTCTCCTTCTGGGGTGACACCGTGCTCGATCCATTCTGCGGGACCGGTACCACGATGGTTGCCGCCATGAAGTCCGATCGGAACAGCGTCGGCATCGACATCGATCCCAGCTACTGCCGCATGGCCGCTCGACGCTTGCAGCAAGAGAATCAGCCGCTCGTAGCTCCTGCCGAACTCAGGTTTTCCAAGATGGAGCGCGCACCGCGCACGGGCATGGTGGTCAGAGAGAGCGAGGCGCTATACAAAGCATCGAGGCGCAAGCCACCAAAGAAGAAGAAAAAGAAGAAGACGTCCAGCTAGTTTCCCACCCTTGTCCTGTCAGACTCGTCGGCTACACCCTTGGCAGGTCGCCGTGCCCTTTGGTGGGGAGGAACGTGCGGCCCATGAGGTGAGTGTTGACAACGCGTCTGCAGCCGGTGGCTTTCGGGCGGGGCTCGCCCGTGGAGCATGGGCAAGATGCCCATGCCACTTAGCCCGCATTTCTCACAACGCATGCACGTGGTGTCGTTCCGTGTGAGCCGCGTAGCGGCGATTGGCAGTAGCCTCGGGCGCAAGCCCGTGGGAAGCGGAATGGGAAAACACCTGGAGCCCTGTCAG
>Ga0307430_1000669_pt1 | contig 28324 bp, 30 predicted proteins | sample SalMarWE160130MG_FD_202159 | JGI IMG/M metagenome (GOLD analysis project Ga0307430, IMG submission 202159) | Salt marsh sediment microbial communities from the Plum Island Ecosystem LTER, Massachusetts, United States - WE1603-130 | ecosystem: Environmental > Aquatic > Marine > Intertidal zone >...
CTCTACTTAATCAAACGGCTTCAGGCAAAATTGATTTGAAGGAAACCGTGGGTAGCATTACAGTATGGGGATCCGGTGGTTATATTACCGGAGAAAATAATGATTTTACAATATGGCAGGAATCAAGACAATCAGGTTCTGAAGCTGGCCTTCCTGGCGACGTCACGATTTATGTGTCTTTATTGATATCGGGTTACAAAGAAGATGATGGAGATTTAAAAATAAGTGGTATTTCTATTATTACCAGAGTTGTGACAGATAACAAAGAGTACGATATAGATAAAATTGAAGGTCAATGGTGGATGTACGAAGGAACTCTATATTTGTAATAGAATACTTTCATAATTATGGATTGGATAGAACTTATAAAGATATTAGTTAACAATTACCAAGTAGCTAGTAGTCGTAAAATTAATATCATTGTTTTTTATGTGAAAAAGCACTACGTCCCTGTGGCGAAAGAAAATAAAAAAGGAGATTTCCCATGAAAGCAAAGGTAGTTTATTTTTATTTATTTCTTAGTATTGCCTTACTAGTCGCATCTACAGGATGTTCTCGCCCTACAGAACCAGAACCAATAGATACTCAGAATCCTACAATTTTCATTACTTACCCTCCAAATGACGCAACTGTATCCGGTACAATTATAATAAAAGCAGATGCAACGGATAACAACGAGGTAGAAAAAGTGGAGTTCTACGTTGATGGCACTTTAAAAAGCATAGATGTTTCCTCACCTTATGAATATTCTTGGAATTCAACAACTTATACTAATACCTTGCATACTATTATGGCTAAAGCTTATGATGCGACAAATAATGTGGGTAGTTCTTCTGTTATTACTGTTAATGTGAATAATGGGGGTGTTGCAGGAACTATCAATGTAACCACACCTTCAAGTTCTACAGTTTGGACAAAGGGTGACTTGAATGTTCCCATTAGTTGGAACACTGGGGATCTAGGTGGAAATGTAGAAATTACACTATACAAAAGTAGTTCTGCTGTCGCAACAATTATATCTTCAATCAGCAATGATGGTAGTTACAACGACTATGATGTTCCCACAAGCTTAACAGGTGGAACAGATTATCGTATCCGTGTATATTATGATGGTAGCCATTACGATTATAGTGATTATTTTGAAATCAAAGACATTGTACACGAAGTTAATTATCCTAACTGTCCGAGTGGACCAGAATACGGGTTTATTGGGCAATCTTATACTTATTCGACAGGTGGTTCATATTGCAGTGAAGGCCACCCAGTACAGTACCGATTTGTCTGGGGTACAGGGGAAACCTCGCCGTGGTCTCACTCTACAAGTGCTTCACATTCCTGGTCAAGGACTGGGTCTTTCTACGTTGGCGCTCAGGCGCGGTGTGCAGTCGACACGACGGTTGTTTCAGACTGGTCCCTATCAGTGCTGGTAGTCCATATTGAGGACATTTCTGGCCCAGATATATCTTTAAGCGGTTATTCTCATGATTTTGGAGATAATGTGATTTTACAGGATCATACTGACTGGACAGTTTATTTTTATAATAATGGGACTGAAGATCTGGAAATTTACAAAGAATCTTGGGATGGGCTTGGAGGAACTCAGTTTTCAGTATCTGAATACTGGGGCACTACAATGGTAATTCCTCCTGGGCAAAATTATAGTTTAATGTTTAGATTTAGCCCTTCCGTAGTTGGTTACCATGAAGCAATTTTAGAGATTCAAAGCAACGATCCTGACGAATCAAGTGTTACTTTGCATCTTTATGGTAATGGAATACAATAAGATTTTACTGGGGAACTAATAGATCAAAAATTGTCAAAAAAAATCCCCTCCAAAAGAGGTCGCACAAAGAATCTGACAAAAAAAGACGCAGTTAATTTCCCCGGCTCGCCCTGTGGAATAGAAGTAACTACCTGATAAACTACTATTCCATTGGGCGAGGAAATTACTACTCGGTTCTCAGGTAAGCTCTTTCCGAAACTAAGGTTTACGAAAACCGTGCCCGCTATCCTTCCGAAACGCTTTTCCTATCAGATACCTTGCGCTCCGGGCAATCTCCCCTGTCTCGGAGGAAATATTGAAAGATAAACTTTCAAAAATTCCACCGAGAAATAATACAACACCAGCGAAACCACCTCTCAGAGAAAGACCATTCTCAAAAACCTAAAAACAACTAATTTACATTTAAGGGGTTTACAAAGTATACAATGTTTACTATAATATAAGAAATTATGAAAATAATAGCGATAGCAAACCAGAAGGGTGGAGTGGGGAAAACAACAACTGTTGTCAACATTGGGGTCGGATTAGCAAAACTTGGGAAAAAGGTTTTATTGATTGACCTTGATCCTCAAAGTAACTTAACCTACCACCTGTTAGGGAAAAAGATTTACGAGCTTACCCCTAAAGACAGTCTTTATGAGGTACTTGAAAACGACAGGGATATCCGGGAAGTAATCCTTGAGACAGAGGGGGTACATTTAACCCCCGCCACTATTATGTTAGCAGAATTAGAAGGTTCGTTAATTATAAGACGTAACAGTGATGTGTTCTTGAAAAATGCTTTAAGCAAAATACCTCAAGACTATTATGACTATGTTTTTGTCGATTGCCCTCCCTCTCTTGGAGTCTTAACCTGGAATGCCTTTTCGGTCGCCACCGGGGTTTTAATACCCGTACAGGCTGAGCCTTTTGCCTTACAGGGATTAGATTCCTTAACAAACCTAATAGAGAGCTTTAAAAAAGAGTCAAACCCAGGCTTAGATATTAAAGGGCTCATTCTAACCCTGTTTGACACCAGGAGAAATATAACGGAGGAAATTGAAAAAGTTATCAGAACAGAAAGAAGATTCAAGGGCAAAGTATATAAAACGCCCATACGGATAAATGTGTCTCTGGCAGAAGCAAGCTCATACGGACAGAGTATTTTTTCCTACGCTCCTCGCTCTCACGGAGCAAAGGATTACATGGAGATAGTAAAAGAGTTAACAACGAATGATTGAATTACCCAAAAAGAGACAAAAAAGCGGTTACCCAAAAGGGTTACCCAAAAAGAAGCTGATTTTTGTCAAGTAAAGGGTTACCCAAAAAAGAAAAGAAAAGCAGACTGGGAGACCATCCTTTTAAGCATGAAAGACAAGGGAATGAAAACGATTTTAAGGAATTAATAAAACCCTTTAAATCAGTTACCCAAGAGGAAAGAGAAAAAGACAACGTATCGGTTACCCAAAAGGGTTACCCAAAAAACGACAAAAAAGAGTTACCCAAAAACTTGGAGGGGTGGACGATACAGAAAGAATACCGGGAAATAAAAGGAAAAGAATACGGACCTTATTTATATGCGTACAGAAAGATAAAGGGAAAACTCCATAAAATTTATGTAGGCAAAGAGAGAGAGTTTTGAAAAAGCCAAAAGAGAAAAGCCAAGTTGGATCTAGCAAACCTTCCACTGAAAGAGGGTTAAAGGAAGGCTGGAGGCGAGCCACTTTAATAGTAAAAAAAGAAAATTTAAAGAAAATTAAAGCGGTCGCTTATTGGGAGCGGAAGGATATTAAAGAGGTCGTGGACGAAGCCTTCGATTCTTACCTGGAAAATAAAAACCCAGAGCCAATAAAAAAGATGTGATTAAGGGAGTGGGGGAGAGCCACTCTAAATAATTTCACAACAACTTTTCTTGTCTCATCTTAACCCGGTACCCGTCTTCTGTTTTCTCCAACTCATAGCCTTGACTTTCAGCATACTCCTCGAACGTAGGTACTTTTTTAAGATATTTCTTTTCGATAAATTCATTGAATTGAATTTTTATCATCATACTATCCAGTCCTTTTGTCTCGTAGAGGTCATGAAATCCTGGTTTAAGTCCATCAACTTTAAACTCAGTTAAAAAGTGCCGGAGCTCCATAACCGGATGATTGTTAATAAAATCTTCTATTTTTTCCCGCTTAAAATTATCGTACTCATTTTTAAGCTCCTCTGCTTCTTTTTCTTTTCTTGTTCTTGTTTTTTTTGCGTCCATTTCTAAGGCTTTTATTGTTGGAGATTCTTGTTTTATAATTTTAAATTTTATATGTGTATAAGCCCTTCCGTATTCTTTTATCTCTTCAAAATCAAAATAGATATCGGAATGAGCTTTTAAATCTTTTTGGGCTTGCAAGAGCACATATCGCTTAAAGTCATAATATCTTTTATACTTATCTTCTAAACTTAAGAATGCTCTCAGCTCATCTATGCTCAAAGTCCGGGAAGAGAGTTTTTCAAATTGTTTTAAAAGTTCGTATATTCGATACGAGTAAGAGCTCTTAAGGGCAATAACATTTCTTATGTCGTATTGAGTAAACCTCTCTTTAAGCTCAAGCAGGTAAGGTTTTAAAACTGGATCGAGAAGAATATTAACATACCCTTCCCCTTTGATATAATCGGCAACCAAAAGCCAGCTTGATTGACGATAATGCTCTTTGCCCTCTTCGTCAACATAGGGAATATCCAGATGTCTGCTTTTTAATTTCCTAGTTATCTGTTTTGCCCTTTCATATGAACCCGTCTTTGATAGACCGGCAAAATCGATAAAGCCCCTTACACTCATTCTATATTCGCAAAAATCTTTATCATCTTTTTTTATCATAGAAATAACATGAAGAAGAATCCGGATTTCCGCGAGAGTTAATTCATACCTACTTTCAACTAAAATATTTGACTTAACAACTAAATATTTACTCTTCTTTAACATAATTCACCTTCATTATAAGAGAAAAAACGAGTTTGTCAAGGGGTTTCTCTCATTTCACACCTAATTTCTCGTTTTTCACCAGAAAGCCTTACAATAATTGGGTTTTGGAACCTAGTAAAAAAATTAAAAAACGAGCCTATAAAATATTTCTCGTTTTTCACACCTAATTTCTCGTTTTTCACACCTAATTTCTCGTTTTTCACACCTAATTTCTCGTTTTTCACACCTAATTTCTCGTTTTTCAATTCTAAAGTTCTTTAATTACAATGATTTGCGAGCACGTAAAACTTTTAAAACCTTTAAAACCTTTAAAATATATATAGGGAACTCGAAAACGTAAAAAATGTGGAAAACTCGAAAGAGTATTTCCCCGGTATTTTTTATAAAAGTTAGATCTAAAAAAAGAACCCCAACCCACCCTAAAAAATACTAATAGGAAAAAGAGACAAATATAGGACAGGAATTTCCTACAACCTAAAATATTAATTCCTTTAAAAAGCAAGTCAAAAAAAAATATTCCAATAGACAGCACGTTCTTTTATATTACTTATTTAAAAATATAACTCCCTTTCAAAACTTCCGGATTACCCCAACACACCACCATCAAAACCTACGGTTTTGCAAAATGTCAACCAGAGTCCAGGGTGTTAATGTATGAGTTTGTTTGTAAAAATGGATTCTGACGCTCCTGTTGAAGCGTTTTTGGGGGGTTGACATTTATACACTCATCCGTATACTGTCGTATATGGATGAGTGTATAAGCAAGCGTCGGAAAATGTCGAACATACAATCCCTACGGGTTGCATGTTCTCCATTTTCCTGCTTGTTGGGGGTGAACCCCCAAACCCCCGAGCAGACAGGAGGTCTGCGTGAAGCATGATAAGCGAATCGGTATTCGCTTAAGCAAGGTACAGCGGAGGAGAGTCAGGGAAGGAGTGGAGTCGGAGAGTGTGAGCGTTTCGCAATACATTCGAGACCGAATGTTTGCTCCAAAGAAAGATCTCTCCGATATCGCATATCAGCTTCACAAAATCGGAGTCAATCTCAACCAGATTGCCAAGAGGGTGAACGTGGGAGACGGAGTTGATCCGAATGAACTAGGGAAAGTTGTCGGCGAAATCTACAAAGAGATCAAGAGAGTGAGGGGGGTAATATGATCATCAAAACAATCCGTCAGGGATCGTCAGGAGGCGGATCCGGAAGGGAAAAATATCTCACAAAAAATAACCGGCAGGAATGGAGTTATCAAAATTTTCAAAAGGAACGGACTCTTACAGGAATAAGCCGGGAGCAATTCGGCGATGACAAAAACAAACACTTCGTTGTCTCATTCCCAAAAGATATAAAAATGGACGACAGCCACAGGGAGGCGGTCCGGAACTTTTGGTCTGAAAAATTCAATGATCGATATGTAAAAATTGTGCAGCATGAAAATCATTTTCACGTACTTTTATCAAGAAGTCAGAAAGATGGGAATCTCCTCGATATGAAAAGGAGCGAGTATATGCGGATGGGTAGAAACTGGCATGATCTACTCAGAGAAAAAAATCTGGTACCCGAGAAGTATTATCCTGTTATGGATAAATTCGGAGAGAAGAGAGAAGCGGCCTTGAGCAAGTGGGAACATCAATCTTACGAAAGAGTTAACTCAATGGCCAAAGAACATAATGTTGATATGAGCAATATTGAAAGTTTTAAAGGAGCTGCGAAGGCGATAGGAGAAAGAGCAAGAGTCCTTCTTAACGAAGGCAGGCTTACGGAGACAAAGAACTTATTCAAAGACACAGGTGCGGATATCAGCAGGGTAAAGACCAACGCGGGGAGAGAAAGAGTTTATATTAAATTTGAAAACTTCAAAGGGAAAGAGGTAAAAGTCAGACTTGACCGATTAAATCCACTCGCGAAGGAAAAAGTAAGCGGGCTTTTAAAGGAATGGGAAAAGGTTAAGCAGGAGTTAAAAGAAAGAGAAACAGCCAGGGTAAAGATACGGGAGGAAGCGAAAACAGAGTTTAAAGATCAGAAAGAAAAGATAAGAGAATCGAGAGGACTTGAGAGAAAAATCGAGTACGGTATCGACAGGGCAGAAGACAAAATAAAATTTTTAAAGAGCCGAGTTAAGGAAGAAGACAGAGCAAAAATCGAAGAGAAAAAAGAAGACCTTTTAAAGCTCAAATCAGAATTTAAAACAGCGAAGAAAAATCTTAATATTTCAAAACTCAACAGTGTACTAAAAGGCACTTCATTATTAACAAAAGAACTTGGTGAGTTAAGCAAAGGCCTTGATCTTGGAATGGGTCGAGGTTTAGGAAGAATCCCGGGGTTGTAAATGGAGTTTAAAAGAATTTTTATTTTTGCGTTCTGGACAGGCTTATCCGCATTTATTGGGTTTTTTGTTTTCTGGTTTATCCCTGATACGGTTGCCTATCCGAGTACCTCTTTTGATCGAATCCCGGACCTGTTAAGGCAGGTCGGTAAAGTCTCGTTTGTGTTTTTTCTTTTTGGGATCGTTATCGGGGTAGTGAGAATATTTGTTCATTCGATTGAGGACGAAGTCGAAAAAAGAGTAACAGAGAAAAAGAGATCATTGCAGGAGGAATACCGGAAGAAAATTTCGGAACTCAAAGAGTGGGAGAAAGGGCTTAAGGAAAAAGAAAAAGAAATGAAAGCGAAGGAAGGGGATGTTGAGGAGCTTCTTTTCCGAAACCGTTTGGAAGGAGGCAACCCTACCAGCCAATAAAATGGATACCTTTCTTAATTTCTTAAGCCAAAACGTATTTCTTGTATTTATAGGGTTAATGGTTTTAGTGGTGCTTCTGGTTTTTCTTTTTGGAAGATCGCAAGAGGACGAGGAAGGAGAGAGCAGGGGGGCGGAAAGGGACGATGAACTTGCTTACAGGTACAAGAAAGGGCGTATAACAATAGAAAAAAAGAGAAACATACAAATACCCTTTGAGTACGAAAACAGAGGGCATCTGATTATCGGATCATCGGGTACCGGTAAGACCCAGTTCTTATGGAAATTTTTAAGGGGCATTGAGAGAGAAAAAGCTCCAATGCAGAAAGTACTAATCCACGACTTTAAAGGAGACTTTACAGCTCACTACGGAGCCAGTGAAGACGTAAAACTTTTTTCCTTTATCGACAGGAGAGCGGAGAGCTGGGATTTCATAGGAGACATTTTCAACTTTACAGCCAATCCGGATATCGAATTTCAGCAGATAGCTCAGACTTTAATTCCTCCTTCAAAAAAAGAAGATTTCTGGAATCAAGGAGCAAGACAGATATTGACCGGATGTCTCTGGTATCTCCTGAAAAAAGATAAAAGGGTGAACAGAGAGTTTAAGAAATTAGTAAACCTCCCAGGCGACTATTTATTCAATGCTCTTAACAGCGTGAGAGAAGCGAGAAAATACGCCGGTAGACTTAAGGGCATTGGCGACGGAGACCGAACCGCTTTAAGTTTTCACCAGACCTTTCAAACGACACTTTCAAACTTTACAAGTGTACTTCCGGATGAAGGGAATTTTACGATCAACCAATTTTTGGATGAAGAAGGAGACGGGTTCTTAATTCTTCAAAACCACCCAAAATACAAAGAGGCTTTAAGCACCTGCCTGGCCCTGGCTTTTCAGACAGCTATAAGAAAAATACTCTCCCAGGAAGATGTGGAGAGAACAGATAAAGGGCAGACCGATCGGCAGTACTGGTTTTTTATAGACGAGTTTTATACCCTGGGATATATGCCGAGCATAGGAGAAGCTCTAACCAACGGAAGGAGCAAAGGGATTTGTCTCTTAATCGGAATACAAGATTTTAAGAGCGTGGAATTAACATACGAGAGAGCTTTCTCCGGACAGCTCAGGAATAATTTAAACAGCTGGTACATATTCAGGGTAAACGAACCGGAAGACGCAAGGACGATATCACAGTTTTTAGGAGAGCGGGAAGAATACAGAATTAAAAAAACCACCACGAGAGGCAGCCATTCAGGCGGACAGAGTATTCTTCCAAGTAAGTCAAGCTCAATATCCAGGAGAGAGGAGAGAGAGGTCAAGCCGGTAGTTATGGAATCCGAGATTACAACTTTGCCGGATTTAACCCTATTCCTAAAAATACCGGATGCGCCTGTTACACGGTGCGAGATGGAATATCAAAAAGTGGAGAAAAACTCAAAATCTTATGAATATCACGAGTTAGGTTTTTAGGGCGAAGCCCCAAAGGAGGTGGGATGAACGTTATAGGAAAATTAGTAATAAAAGCAATAGGCTTCTTATTTTTCATACCCTTATTTTTCATTTCCTGCCAGGACCCTTTTCCTTTTTTTGAGCGGGACTATCACTTGATTGTAACAGAAGGCGACACTTTATTACAATACCTTCCCGACACTTTAGGATGGATCGATACAATCTACGGGTATGAAGGAGGAGATGAATATTATTATATTGCCGCTGCCGGTGAAGGACAGCCTATCCTGAAAAGTCAGCTTGGTTCAGCTATTGGTGATGTGATATTAGATAGGGGAGAGGCGATTTTTACTCTCCATTGCCCTTCAGATGTAGGCCCGGAAGAAACTAATGTCTATGTTAAAATTACAGCCTGGGGGGAAAGCGTTCTTTTTGGGAATTACTCGATCAAAATCGGAGACGATCTAATCAGAACGAATATTAAAACTTTCTTCTCTTTCGATAAGAACGATATCGAAGTCGACACCCTTTACGAGCACGGTATACCGACAGAAATATATAAAACCGGGAATGGATCCGGAATTATTTGCGAAGATAATAGCAATTTAAGAATAAAAATTTATTGAGGGAGAGATTAAAATGAATTTTTTAAAAGGTCTTTTAGGCATTTTAGCATTCATATTAAAAATAATCGGAGAGTTATTTAAAGGGGTATTATTTATTGGTGTCATAACCGGATTAAGCGGCTTTTTTAAGCCACGAGAGTGATACGGAAGTGGGTATGCGAAAATTGTTGGTTGTTCTGGTTTTGTTTGTGGTATTTGGATGTGTATCAAAACGAGTTCAAATTTGTTGTAATCCAGTTCCATTCAACACCTATAAAAGCATCTATGTTTTAGACACGGAAGTTAACGACTCTTTAAATGTTAAACGAGAAATACAGAGTGTTTTTATAGTAAAAGGTTTTAACATTCTTTCTCATGAAGAATTGAAAAAAGAAGCGGAGTACTTCCTGGAATTTTCGTACGTACCGATGATAGGAAGATATTATACTAAAGGAGCTTACGATAGATATGAATATTATCCTACATTTGAATCATTTGAGGCTGAACTTTTTAACGCGAAAACAAAACAAACAGTTGCCACAATGAACTATTCGCAGAAGGGAGGCGATAGCGAATCGATAAAACTTGTTGTACGCAAGTTTGCAAGCAGGCTATACAAAGAATATCACGTTTTTTATCTCCGGAAATAGAATTAAGAAATATTAACGAGAACCCCTCTCCGTTCCTTTTTATGCACCCATATAAGCCCCAGGAGGCGTTTTTTCACTCCGTCCCATACCAAACCCCTTGTTTCCGGAGGGATTATCATTAAACTAAAAAAAACGAATGGATTTAACTAAAAAATTAACCGGTGTTATAGACGAGTCCAGGAGAGGATACGAAGGATATTTACGAGCTGCAAGAAACTATTTTCTGACTTTCCCAAACGAACCTTTTGTTCAATTAAAATCCGAAAACGAATTCATGGCAGAAAGGATTATCGAATTCCTCGAGAAAGTAAAAAAAGGATAAGCTCTTGACAACTCAGGGAGAAATTATTAATATTAATAAGGTGATAAACAAATGGGAAGATTAACTAAAAATAGTAGTATAAAATTAAGTCTTTTGGATTATCTTTTTCCACCTAAGCTTGGAATTGATTCTGCTAAACGGGATGTAGGATTAGATATAAAAGAGGAGGAAGAAGAATTCCTCTACAGCCTAAATATCCAGCAAAGCACAAGAGAAAAAATAGAACAACTATTAGAAGAAGAGATACCGGTGGATGAGGAAAGGAAAAAAATAGAAAAAATTTTAGAAGAGGAGACACTTTCGCAAGAAAGGGAAAAAACTAAGTGACCACTGCTAGTATTGCTTTAATCACCGCAATACTTATATATATTTCTATTTTATCTATGCTATCCGGAGAAAAGAAAGTCCGTCATTTTGGGACTTTTATCAAAGGATTTGCTTTCAGCCTTTCTTTCCTCATCTTAACCATAGTGTTAAATGTTTTGAAAAATAACTATGCTTTTATCATTAAGTTTCCAAGCTTTAGTTTTTTTGGTCTTTTAACTATACCTAATTTTACTATACCCGATAATATAATTTTTCTGTTGGGTGTTAGTTTTTTCGCATTGGGGATGCTGACAACTACCTACTATATCTTAGGATATCATAAACAATATGAAAAAGAAAAAGAAAGGTTTGAAATAGTTAAAAGAACAATAGAAGAAATAAAAAAGCAAAAAACTAAAATCTGTCCCACCTGCGGTGAAACCGTGAACAAAATAGCAAAAGTCTGTCGTTATTGTGGCTATCGTTTTAAAGGCAAGAAGAAACCTATATAAACGCTCTTAGCCTACTTCTCCCCCACAACTCACACCCAAACTGCCTAAAACCGCAAAAATTCTTCCTAAAGCAAAATCTGGCCAATCTTGTGATATAATACCTTTTACCCTTGACATTCTCCGGATCTCTAATATACTGTCGATATAATACCGTTTCTATATCTAATAGGTATTATGGAGGATTTTTGTGAAAACGAATAATAGAAAGAAAAAATTGCCGGAATTTTTATCCAAGGACGAGCAGTACGCTTTGCTCAAACAACCTAACATGAGATATCCTACCGGAGAAAGAAATCATCTTATCATGAGGTTGATGTTGAACGCGGGCTTTAGGTTAAGCGAGGCGACAAACTTAAAATGGATCCACATCGATTTAATGAGCGGTAAGGTAATGGTCCGGGAAGGAAAAGGCGCGAAGGATCGAACCCTCTGGTTAAGCGAAAAAGATTTGATGTATTTTAAAAAATGGAGAGAGCGACAAATCGAAGTAACCGGCAAAAATCCTGAATATGTCTTTACGACTTTAAAGGGCAAACAGATAGCCAACCGGTATGTCAGGGATATGGTTTACCGGTATACGTACAAAGCAGGGATAAAAAAGAATGTATCTCCGCACACGTTGAGACACACATTCGCGACCGACCTCTATAAAGAATCCAAACATAATATAAGACTGGTCCAAAAAGCCCTTGGTCATTCCGACTTAAGCACGACGCAAATTTACACTCACCTGGAAGACGGAGACCTCGAAGACGCCTTGAAAAATTTTAGGAGATAAGTGTGCAAGGCATTAACCTTAAAGTAAAATTTAAAGAGTTTAAAATTTCAATAAAAAATTTCCGGAACAGAATAAGCAACGGGGTCAAAATAATAATTGCAATTATAGCATTCGTTGCCTCTGTTATTACAATAATATCTTCTCAACAACTACGTTTATTCTTTAAACGTCTTGCATTCGTTTTCTGGAGCTGGATGACAATTAAAACCTCCTTCGGCATCACTATACTTATTATAATAGGATTTATACTAATATACACAGTGATTAAAAGGAACCCCAAAAAGAAACATCCGGACTGGTGGAATTATAGAAAAGATTTTTTTTATATAGATAGTAACAACAGTGAAAACGAGTGGTTTTTTGTTTGGGAATATGCTCAAAAGTCTTTAGCAAAGCCAGAACCGATCAATATAAAAGCTGTTTGCGAAAATTGCCGTTGTGAACTGGTTTACGAGAAACCCGAATTTGGTACTATCCTTAGCGGTGAAGAATACGTATGCCCAGCTTGTACGCTTGTGTATTTTACGGGAGATAACAACAGCCCAAGCGAGATAGAAGATAGAGTTGAAAAATTAATTAAATGGAAGATAGACTCTGAAAAATATAAAAACAGCAAACTTTATCAAAGAGAAAAAGCAGAAAAAGGGAAAGAAACAAAAGTGCAGAAAAAACACACAGATTTAATTAAGGGAAGAGATCAAGACAAAATTTTAAGAGCTTATACAAGATTAAAAGGGATTAAAGATAATCTCCCGGAAAATACTATCATCCCCACTAACCATATAAATGACTACCATAACATAATAGATTCTTTAGAGGGAGAAACAGCCCTTTCTCTATCCGAGTATAGAATTCCAGATACAGAGGTAAACGAGTATAGAATGGGAACGCTTAAAGGGTGCGAAAAGAGCTTTTTTATGTCAAAATTGGACGCACTGTTATCTTACTTTGAATTTAAATATCTATCAGAGAAAAAAATAGAAATAGGCTTCAAACCCCCAAATAAGGAGAAAGAACAATAAACGCAAAAACACACCTTCATACAAGCCTGTATAGGTCTTTTAAAAAGCCAACCCATACAAAAACACCCTTGATTTTGGAGTAAAATACGTGTATTCTGTAAGGAATTAAGAAGGTTTAAAAATGTTAAAAATGAATTTCGAAATAAAATTTAATTTATTTCTCAAAGAAAACAAAATATCAATAACTGATTTATTAATTGCTGAAAAGAAAAGAAGAGGACGCTCCAAAAAAGAGCTTACGTTTTTAGGCGTAGCTAACATTGCTAAATATTACTGGTGTGCGCAAAAATGTCTATTCGAAAGCTGGGAAAATGAAGAAGGGTTTTTCTCCGCTTATCTGTTTGATAGGATTTATGAAGCTTTCTTGAATACTACTACTACGGATATTAAAGACCTCCACCTGTGGTTTTCAGAAAAAGACAGCTTTATAGAATCTTTACCTAAAAGTAAAAACAAATTGTTAAATATAGGTTCGGAAATAAAGTTTGGAAAAGTAAATAAAAAATTTTTAAAGAAATTACCCGGGATATCTAAACCTGGCGAAAGTTATGGAAAGAGATACGTAGATCGTTTTGGAAAAAATAAAGACGGTACATATGTTATACCTAAAGAAACATACAAAGATTTTCAAGAAGAATCGATAGAAAAAGAAAGAGAAAGAACCATAGAGCGTTATGAAAAAGGAGAAATAGATACTCTCCCCGAAATAGAAGAGATAAAAATAAATCCAACCGATAAAGGAAGATTCTATCATGAATTAATTGGAAAAAATTATCACAGCTTCAGATGGAATTTCGAATGGGATAAATATGTATTTGTTGGAATACCGGACGGATTAACCAAAGATAAAGTATATGAATTTAAAACGACTGGAACTAAAAAACTCTCTTTCTTCCAAAAATATATATTGCAAGCTCAAGCAGACCTATATGGTTACTTCTTTAAGAGAGATATTAAAGAAACGGATTTGTATATAATAAACAATAATAAGACAGAAACCAAGGAAGAAGAAGTTGACAAAAAAAATGCCCTGGAAACCCTGGAAAAGTTTCGAGCACTAGAAAGCGGAGAAAAACCTCTAGCTCCAAAAAAGTGGAAATGTAAAAATTGTAAATACAAAAAGAAATGTCCAGTTAAATAGGATTTCTAAGGAGGTTTAAAAGTGTCAGAATGGAAAAATAAATTATACTTCGGAGACAATCTTAAAATAATGAAAGACTATATTCCGGACGAGAGTGTTAATTTAATCTATCTCGACCCGCCATTCAAATCAAATGCAACTTATAATATATTATTCGAAGAAAAAAACGGGACGAAGTCAAGAGCACAAATAACAGCGTTTGAAGATACTTGGCATTGGGGAATCGAATCAGAAAGCGAATATAAGGAACTTGTTGAAACTGGGCCAAAGGGAGTAGCTGATTTAATGCAATCAATGAGAGGCTTCTTAGGGGCCAATGATATGATGGCTTACCTGGTAATGATGGCGATAAGGCTACTTGAAATGAAAAGAGTTTTAAAAGAAACAGGGTCAATATATTTGCACTGTGATCCCACAGCGAGCCATTACTTAAAGTTAGTAATGGACGCCGTTTTTGGTGCCGATAATTTTAAAAACGAGATTATATGGCATTATAGAAAATGGCCTTCTGGTAATCGGCAGTTCCAGCGAAATCACGACGTAGTATTTTTCTATTCTAAAACTGATGCAAAAGAAAGAATCTTTAATCAAGTAGATTTAATGGAAAGAGCTCCTTCGACTCAAAAGAGGTTTGGTAAAGCAAAAATTATTTCCGGATATGACGAAAACGGAAATCGTCTACCTTCGCAGATGGATCACAAGGCATCCGCTGGTGTTCCTCGTGATGATGTTTGGGATATAGGCCGAGTTCCTCCTGTAAAGCAATTGTTCCCCACCCAAAAACCTAACCCTCTTTTATCAAGAATAATCAGAGGTAGCAGTAATGAAGGAGACACTGTGCTGGATCCTTTCTGCGGTTGCGGGACTACCATTTCTGAAGCAGAAGAACTCCATCGAAGATGGATAGGTATAGACATAACCTATTTAGCAATTATTGTTATGAAACGTAGATTAGAAGATTCTTTTGATAAAAATTTATCTCCCTACGAAGTTATTGGGGAACCAAAAGACTTAAAAAGCGCTGAATTTCTCGCAAAGGAAGACCCTTATCAATTCGAATGGTGGGCTATAGACTTAATAGAGGGAAGACCTGCTCAAGATAAAAGAAAAGGAGCAGACAGAGGTATAGATGGGATAAAAAATTTTCACGACGACAACACCGGAAAGACCAAAAAAGTAATTATCCAAGTTAAAAGTGGCCACGTAGGTCCTAATTATATAAGAGACCTTAAAGGCGTACTCGAAAGAGAGAAAGCTCAAATAGGAGCTTTTATAACGCTTCAAGAGCCAACCAAACCGATGATAAAGGAAGCAGCCACAGCAGGGTTTTACGACCCACCTGAAGTCTATAAACAACATTATCCGGAGGAACGATATCCCAAAATACAAATTTTAACCATCAAAGAATTATTCGGAGGAAAACAATTAGACTACCCCAGAAGAGGGAAAGAAACAACCTTCAAACAGGCGGAGAAAAAAAAGAAAGAAGGAAAACATAAGGAGCTATTTTAAATGAGCGATAAATTAGACATTACTGGTACATGGAAACAGAAGAAAAATTTTTTGGGGTCCCACTCTGGTTTTATTAAAGATAATTTGTTTTTGTTTATACCACCCCTACTTCCGGGACGTTCCAGTTCACCCCTACTTCTTCTTAAAGAGGATTGGAGAATTACAGCATTGGATACACTTGAGAAAGGAACGAACCCTAATCAGACAGTCTGGACATTTAATTTTGGTAAAACGGATTATAAACTTGAATACTTTAGAGAGAAAAAAGAAATCAAAATCAGTAAAAAATTTAAAGAAAAACTAAGGAGGTAATTATGCCTAAATGTCCAAACTGTGGATCTATATATGAAGAAGGGACAAATTATTGTCCTGAATGTGGCCAACCAATAGAATCGGAAGAAAAGGAAAAAGTTGAAGAAAGCGAGAAACGGAAAACAAAAAAGAAAAAAGGATTAGTGGGGTTGGGAAAATTCGCAATATTTATAATGGTGGTTGGTTTTTTCGTCGCTTTCATTTCTTACCGGGTAGACAATAACAGAGTTTTACTATGGGGTGTAGAAGCATTTGTTGTAGGATTGTCTATTTTTATAGCTGTTAAATGGAAAAGTAAGAAAGTATACATAACTGCCGGGAGTCTACTTGGAGCCTTAGTTTTATTCAATTTAGGGTTATATTTATGGCAACATAGGAGTATTGAAATAGAAAAAATAAACGAAGTAAAGTGTGAATTTTGCGATAGAATAGTAAAGTCTGACACGAGCATTATTACAAAGACATATATAAAAGTAAAGGATAAAAACTACATATTATCTAGTAGAGATACAGTGTGCGATTCATGTAGAAATTCAGCGGAAGGGATATTTAATGAAGGAAAAAGTGAATATTGGCAGGGAGATTATGATAATGCTTTAATTAAATTCAGCGCGGCAAGCCAGAGACAATATCGGCAGGCGAACGAATGGATAGATAAAACTAAGGAAGCAAAACAAAAGAAGAAGGAAGCAAAACGAAAGAAGGAAGAAAGAGAGAGAAAACAGAGGTTGGCAGAAAAGAAAAGAAGAGAACAAGAAGAAAGACAAAGAGAAATAGCAAGAGAAAACAAGCTAAAAAATGCAATCCAGGAACTCAAAAACAAGGGACTTATTTATAAAATAGAAAAATATCCTGATGGATGTGATGTATATGTAAGTACTGATTACTACGCTTTATCTATTGACAACAAAAAACAGTTGGCAAGAGGTATATGGACTTATTACAGGATAAGGAAAGATCCTGATATGGTAATGGTTATTATATATGACAAATATAGTGGTAAGAAAATAGGAAAGTACGCAAAATATGGATACGAATCTTATTAGAAAAGTTAGTAAGGCAGGATAAAAAAACAAAGCCAAGAGAAAACTGACAATTTTCATAAAACACCCTATAAAAAAAGCAGGAGGGAAAAAGTCGATAAAACATTCCCCTACTAAAGAAGAAGCAGTAAATGTTGCAAGAAAAATAAGCAAAAAACAAAAAACCGAATTAGTCATCCACGATAAAAAAGGAAAGATACAAAGAAAAGACAGTCACGGCAACGACCCATATCCACCTAAAGGCTAATGCGAATTTCCCCGCAACAGCGGATGAACTAACACACCACCCTTCCTTTCATCAATTTTTACTCATCTACCAAAACATGGCAGAAGAGTAAAAGTTGCCCCCAAACAACCCTTATTTCAAACATTGAATAACGGTTGCTTAGATCATCCACCTACCCCTTCAAAAAACACACCCAAACAAAACTTAAAAAACCCACCTCAATACCAATTGACCTTTACTCAGATAAAATCTAAGTAAAAGTCTCCACTCCTCAACTATTATTCCGCAAAAACAGAATAAAAGTTGCTTCTTTAAGTTTTGTTTTACAGTGAACCCCATAGGAATCCTCAGGTTCGAGACGCTTTTCCAAGACCTCTTACCTTCGTCAGATACCCTCATATCGGAATCTCGTTTACTTCATTTCACTACTCACTTCGTCCCTCGTTCACTTAACGTTCCAATCGTAAAGGATATTTCTGTCCTTCTCCTACAAACCCAAAAGGGGATGACAGGTGGGGGAAGACTCTTCTGGCCGCCACGTGATCCAGCTGCATTTTTAAGCCAAAGTGGGGCGTAGGTGGGGAATGTATCTCCGATATCTCCACCTATCAGTGCTTACTTTAGGTGCAATATTAGTAATTACTGATTCTTTCTGGAATGCAATTAATCCTTTATCTTGACAAGTTATCCTGATTTAGGTATAATTAATAAAAAGGAGTAATGTAGTGAGAAAACCAAACGAATTAATATGTGATAGATGTGGAGGAAGAATGGTAAAAGGAAGACGAGCGAAATCTGGGGGTTGTGTTTTATTCGTAATTGGTTTTTTACTAATGTTTAGTTTTTTTTTATTTCCTATTGGACCGATAATTGGAATAATATTGATTATAGGTTCTTTTGCGATGGGAAATGAATATTATTGGATATGTAAAAACTGCAAAATTAAAATTCCTCGAGGGACTGATTGGTGGGAACTTTGGTAAAATGATACTTTTATTATTTTTATTCAATACAACTTTAACTGAAAAAGATTATAACGAAAAATTGTATCTATTGAATAAAAAAGAACCTGATCAAGCTGCTCTATATGCTTTTTTATTCCCTGGTCTCGGCTATTTTTATTTAGGAAATCCACCTAAAGGAATTGGTCATATAATTACAACGGGAGGAATGATTTGCCTTACAACATATTTTTATAAAAGAGAAGAAGGTCCTGTATGGCTTGCTCATCTTTCTCTCTGTGGTTTAATAGGAATGAGAGTTTCTGAAATATTTAATTCGTATAATGATACAAAAAAATATAATGAAGATTTGAAACAGCGATTAGAAATATCTCCGAAAATTAACCTGATTGAAAAAAGTATTGAAGTTTCTGTTTTATTTAAACTTTAAATAATTGTTTTAATTACCCTTACTACTTTCCCTTCAATACGGACATCCGCCTTTTTGTAAAGTTTAGTTTCATCTTCCGTTACTGGTGGGGAACGCATCTCCGATATCCCTCTCCGGCAGCTGCCAAAATAAGCATAAAGTGGGGGGACAAAAAACAAGGCAGGAGCTTCTAACTCCTGCCTCAATAATAATGACACCTCAAACAAAAAAACGAAAAGACAAATATAATGTATCATCCTTTTCTTCCCCTGTCAAGAGGGGGAAGAAAAACCAAGCGGGAGCAAATCGCTCCCGCAAGGAAAGTATAAAAAAACTAAGTATATTTATATTATATAGTTCTTTTTCTCTCCTGTCAAGAAGGACAAACCCCACGAACCCAATAAACTCAACTACCTCACAAACATAACTTTCAAAGAAGCCTTTTTCCCTTCCACCTCAAGCCTCAGGAGATAAATCCCTGAAGAGGATTTCTCCCCGGAGTCTCCCCTACCATCCCAACTAACAGAATGAACACCGGGAGACTGCTTACCCGAATAAAGGTCTCTCACTTTTTGCCCAAGCATGTTGTAAACGGAAATATCTACATTAACCGCTTTTCCCAATTCATACCTAACGGTTGTTTTGGTGGTAAAAGGATTTGGGTCAGCGGAAGACAAAGAAAATGAACCGGTATTTATATCTTCTTCGATTCCACCTTCTTCGGGTTTTAACTTTATTAGGTATACATCAGCATCACCTGATCCGTAAGACTTAGTATATCCCACAACAATATATCCACCGTCGGATGTCTGCTGAACTGACGAACTTTCATCATCACCCCCTCCTCCGTAAGTTCTTGTCCAGAGCGTATCCCCCGAAGCATTCGTCTTTATTAAATATACATCAAAACCACCCGATCCGTAAGAATAAGTCCACCCCGCAACAATATATCTACCGTCGGATGTCTGCTGAACTGACAAACCATACTCTCCACCTCCTCCTCCGTAAGTTCTTGTCCAGAGCGTATCCCCCGAAGCATTCGTCTTTATTAGGTATACATCAGCACCACCCGATCCGTAAGACCTAGTGTCCCCCACAAGAATATACCCCCCATCGGACGTCTGCTGCACTGAATACCCCCTATCCCAATCCTCTCCTCCATAAGTTCTTGCCCAGAGTTCATCTCCCGAACTATTTGTCTTTATTAGATAAACATTAGCACCACCCGATCCGTAAGAATAAGTCTCCCCCACAACAATATATCCACCACCGGATGTCTGTTGGACTACCCAACCAGCGTCGCCGGATTCCCCTCCGTAAGTCTTTGTCCAGAGCGTATCCCCCGAAGCATTCGTCTTTATTAGATAAACATCCCATCCACCCGCACCGTAAGAATTAGTCTCCCCCACAACGATATATCCCCCATCAGAGGTCTGCTGACCCCAGTAACCATAATCGTCGTCAGCCCCTCCGTAAGTTCTTGTCCAGAGCGTATCCCCCGAAGCATTCGTCTTTATTAGATATGCATCAGCACCACCCGATCCGTAAGAATAAGTCCACCCCGCAACAACATATCCACCGTCGGTTGTCTGCTGAACTGATACACCATAATCGCCGTCTGCCCCTCCGTAAGTCCTGGTCCAAGGTACATAACCCGAAGCATTCGTCTTTATTAGATATACATCAAAACCACCTGATCCGTAAGACTTAGTATATCCCGCAACAATATATCCACCATCGGACGTCTGCTGAGCCGATATACCATAATCGTCGTCAGCCCCTCCGTAAGTTCTTGTCCACGCAGTATCCGGAACCTTCGCAAATAACTCAACACTCACAAAAAATAAAACAGTTAAAACGATAGTAATTTTTGATAAATACTTCATATAACCCCTCCTTTTATAATATCATACAAGTATACTCCAAATTGTCAATAATTTTTACGATGGGAAATAGGATCTCAGCATAAAACAATTTTTATTCCATTGGGTATCTCCCAATTCCTTATAAGAAAGGAGGAATATCCTAATCCCGGTAAATCTCGTCTGGCAAGCTGTTCCTAGAAAAAACTACTTACGGTCCGCCAACCCTTCCTGAATGTTTCAAGTCGTGATGGAACATTGGCCAGGGTGTGTTTGCAAGACCTCCTGATGAGCCGTAAATTGCATAGAGATTGCCATCATCGGAACCCACATAGATGATGCCGTCTGAGCCTATCGCAGGGGACGAGAAGACGTCATTTGGGGTTGAGAAAGCCCATTTCTGCGAACCATCCGGGTTTATCGCATAGAGTTTGTTATCCCAGGATCCCACATAGATGGTGCCGTCCAAGCCTATCGCCGGGGAGGAGTACACATAATTTCCAGTTGAAAACGCCCATTTCTCGGTGCCGTCCGGGTTTATTGCGTAGAGATTTTCATCCGAGGAACCCACATAGATGGTACCGTCTGAACCTATTGCAGGAGAAGATTCCACCCCATATCCGGTTGAGAACGCCCATTTCTGGGTGCCGTCCGGGTTTATCGCATAGAGTTTGTTATCCCAGGATCCCACATAGATGGTGCCGTCTGAACCTATTGCAGGGGAGGATTCCACATAATTTCCTGTTGAGAACGCCCATTTCTGCGAACCATCCGGGTTTACTGCATAGAGTTTGTTATCATAGGAACCCACATAGATGGTACCGTCTGAACCTATTGCAGGAGAAGATTCCACCCTGTGTCCTGTTGAGAACGCCCATTTCTGGGTACCATCCGGGTTTATCGCATAGAGTTTGTTATCCATGGAGCCTACATAGATGGTACCGTCTGAACCTATTGCAGGAGAAGATTTCACCCCATATCCGGTTGAGAACGCCCATTTCTGGGTACCATCCGGGTTTATCGCATAGAGTTTGTTATCATCGGAGCCCACATATATGGTGCCGTCTGCTCCTATCGCAGGGGAGGATTCCGCACTACCTTCAGTCGAGAAAACCCATTTCTGGGTACCATCCGGGTTTATCGCATAGAGTTTGTTATCCCAGGATCCTACATAGATGATGCCGTCTGAACCTATTGCAGGGGAGGACTGCAGCCACTTTCCGGTCGAGAACGCCCATTTCTGGGTGCCGGGACTTCCGCCAGATCCATTTATCTCTATCAAATGTCCACTTGACCAGCCGGATTCTGTACCATTTATATCCTTTGCTTGTGCTCTTATCGTGTACGTTCCCTCAAAAGAGTAGGAATGACTCATTGAAACCGAGGTTCCACTTGATACATAGGAACTCCAGGAAGAAATATTAGCATCACCCCAGTTGAACTGATAAGCAATATTATCCCCGTCTGGATCGGTGGTTGACGTACTAAATGAATATGAAGTGCCAACGTCACCAGTACTTGGACCTGAAGGTTCTGATGGAGTACTGGGTGGGTTATTTGAAGCGACCCATTTCCCAAAAGGAGCCGCAGTTAAGGATTGATAACCTCCTACAACCAGCTCCGAACCTGAAACTACTGTTACAAGAGCCTTTAATACAATCGCGACTGAAATTGACCTTGTAGAGGAGCTTGTAGAAATAGGAGAATTTCTTGTGCTTGTCATAGAGTTTAACATAGCTTGAGGGATATCTTTTAACACAGTATTGAATATACTACCGGTAGCTTCAGGAACGCTTTTAGCTGTAATTATGTTCTCCAACCCCTGATGCGTTACATCGGCTAAAATCGAAACTACGCTCTGAGTTAATTTGCTAGAGAAGAAATCCGTACCAGAGGAACCTAATACGAGTTTTACAGCAAAGAATATAATATCTAATTCGTCCGCTAGGCATATTCTAGTATATAAAGAAGGATTGGCTTCAAATGCTTCTTGAACTTTTGAAATAAAATCATAATTCTCAGACATTAACACACTCGCAATAGCTGGTCCAAAGATGCCCAACCTTGCAACTGAACCATACAAAAGAAGACTATCTGAAGAATGAAATTCTAAAGTGTCAACTGCTTTTTTGTTAAAAGTTAGAAACTCTCCCCACTGGTTCTGAAAAACAGATATTAAATTAAGATCAAACAATGTACGAGCAGGAAGTATAACAGGTTGAGACGATCCTCCCTCCACTGCGGCACATCTAAATGCTTCATTAGTAACCTCTATATCTCCACTTGAAAGAGGATTTATTGTTATCATCACTGGCGTCTGCTCACCCCTCATATCTTCCAATCGTGAAAAATAAGCTTTCTGGAGAGCTTCAAGAGAAGATATAGGGGTTAGGCTATCTATATCTCCTTGTAAAGGAGTATAGAAATATAAAAGAGTATCGCTCTCAACCACCAATTTGACAACTGCAAGTCCATCCTCCAGCATAGGTGCTTTTTCTTTATAAGAAACCCCATTTGTGATAATAGTAGCGTCTGGTATTGCAACTGTATTATTAGTCTCATCATATTCCACAGGGGGAGTCTTAGGTTCGGTAGGCTCAGTGGGAGACTTCTTGCAACCCCCAAACCCAAAAATTAATACCAAGGATATTAACAACAATAATAATTTCCTCATACACCACCTCCTTTTTCTCTTTTTTCAAGTGTACGATAAACGGCAAAAACTCACCTCACAAACATAACCTTCCTTGACGCCTTTTTATCCCCCGCCTCAATCCTCAAAAAATAAATCCCGGTAGAGAGTTTTCCCTTCACATCTCCACTACCATCCCAATCAACATAATGAACACCAGAAGACTGTCTCCCCAAATAAAGGTCTCTCACTCTTTGCCCCAGCATGTTATAGATTGAGACATTCACATTAACCGCTCTTTCCAATTCATACCTAACGGTTGTTTTGGTGGTAAAAGGATTTGGGTCAGCGGAAGACAAAGAAAATGAACCGGTATTTATATCTTCTTCGATTCCACCTTCTTCGGGTTTTATTTTTATAAGATAAACATCAGCCCCGCCTGCACCGTAAGACTCAGTATATCCCACAATAATATATCCACCATCGGACGTCTGCTGGACCGACGAACTTTCTTCATCACCACCTCCTCCGTAAGTTCTTGTCCAGAGCGTATCCCCCGAAGCATTCGTCTTTATTAGGTATGCATCAAACCCACCCGCACCGTAAGTTCGTCCCACAATAATATATCCACCATCGGACGTCTGCTGGACTGAGTAACCAGCATCCCAATCCGTTCCCCCATAAATTCTTGTCCAGAGCGTATCCCCCGAAGCATTCGTCTTTATTAGGTATACATCAGAGACATCTATAGAGAAAGAAAAAGTCCTCCCCACAACGATATATCCACCATCGGACGTCTGCTGGACTGAGTAACCATCATCACAATCCGCTCCCCCATAAGTTCTTGTCCAGAGCGTATCCCCCGAAGCATTCGTCTTTATTAGGTATACATCAAGCCCACCCACACCGTAAGAATTAGTCTCCCCCACAACGATATATCCACCATCGGACGTCTGCTGGACTGAGTAACCATAATCGCTGCCAGCCCCTCCGTAAGTTCTTGTCCAGAGCGTATCCCCCGAAGCATTCGTCTTTATTAGGTATACATCAAACTTACCCGCACCGTAAGATTCAGTTCGTCCCACAATAATATATCCACCATCGGACGTCTGCTGGACTGATTCACCATCATCCCAATCCGCTCCCCCATAAATTCTTGTCCAGAGCGTATTCCCCGAAGCATTCGTCTTTATTAGGTATACATCAGAAGCATCTATAGAGAAAGAAAAAGTCTCCCCCACAACGATATATCCACCATCGGACGTCTGCTGGACTGAGCGACCATAATCGTCGCCAGCCCCTCCGTAAGTTCTTGTCCAGAGCGTATCCCCCGAAGCATTCGTCTTTATTAGGTATGCATCAAACCCACCCGCACCGTAAGAATCAGTCCACCCCGCAACAATATATCCACCATCGGACGTCTGCTGGACTGAGCGACCAAGATCATCGTCAGCGCCCCCGTATGTCCTTGTCCAGGCGGTATCAGGTGCCTGCCCAAATAAACCAACCCCTCCAAAAAGAAAAACTAAAATAAGTTTTGATAATACTTTCATATAACCCTCCTTTTTAAAATATTATACGAGAATATTTCAAAATGTCAAATGCTTTTTCCGTTGGATCGATAGGTTATTTAACTCCATAAACTCAATAAACCCAATAAACTCAAAAACTCGTTAAAACCCCTTGACATCTCCCCCGCTCTTGGCGTATACTATAATAACAGGAGGTAAAAAATGGATCAACCGAAAATCTCAATAAAATTTTATAAGGACGCGGATACAGGAAGTAAAACTCCAGGGGCGTGTTGGTTAAGTTTATATAAAAACGGAAAAAACATCGGTAACGAACCTTTTGTCAAACAAGACCTTGCGCAATTGAAGCCTATTGTTCAAAAGGAGGGGCACGTTGAACTACATAATTGGTTAAAAAATAACCGCCCTGGGCTTTTTGAAAAATCTATTACAGATTCTGATCCAGACAGAATTGTTGTAGAAATCCTTGCATTTTTAAAAAATTTTTATAAAGTTGATTAAAACTCCTTGACATCTCCCCCACCTTTGAGGTATACTGTAATTACAGGAGGTTATAACTAAAATGGGTGATTTGATTTTGGCGACCCTTCTCATAGGGTTAATAACATTAGCAATCAACACAATACGAATTATAGTAGTTAAAATACAGAAAAAACCGACAAAAGATTTGAAGCCTATAGGCAATCCGCTTGGTCCATCGCATATTGTAAAAGTAGTCAGAGAGAAAGACTTATTTTGGAAAGCAGAAAAAGCTGGGGAAAGAATATGGAATCTTACTATTTCTAAAACAAAAAATTTTGTGAACCCTCAATATAAACTAACTGGTATTCCTATATGGGATAACCTTGTTAAAATAAAAAATCTATTGATCCTAGAAATAAAAAATCTTTCTGACGAAGAGTGGGACAAATTACTACCACCAGAAAATGTATTAAAAAAAGGAGTGATATTTTGTGGTTACAAACAAGGTTATTATTGGCAAATTGGATCAGAAATGGGAAAATATGCTCTCCTAATATCAAAGACCAGTCTTTTTAAGTCGAAGGAACAGGATCGCTTCACTCAAGCAGATAGCTGGGAAGAGATAATCCAAAACAGAGACAACTTTTTTAAAAGTCTAACAGAACAAACCCCTTGACATCTCCCCCACTTTCGGCGTATACTATGGATATATGAGTAATAAAACCTACATTGCTTATATTTTAGGTTATTTAACAGGCTTCACGTTAACATGGATATGCACTTTTTACATTTGGAAGTGGTTGTATACCACGTATAAAACACACTGGCTGGAAGCAAGAAACAAATGGTGGAAATTTTGGTATGGGTTTGTTTGTCTTTTTTACGTCGGTTGGTGGTTCGGAGTATTTGATCACCTTAAGTGGGGCGGCATACTTATAACCATATTTGTAAGTATTAAGTACTTTCAGTATAGAAGTAGAGAATCTCTTACAATCGAAAAAAAAGTAATTGATAATATCTCAATTAGAAATAAGCCCCAGCGTCAAACGGAAAAGAAAACACAATGGGTCTCTAAGAAAAATAAAAAAACATTACTCGTAATTTTAGGCGTTATCATACTTTGTCTTTTTTCCTTTTGGATAGGTCGTTATGGGAAGAAAACAGCGAACAAGAACGCCGAGGCCTACTACAATTATGGGGTTGCTTCCCAGGTTAGAGGGGAATATGAGCGGGCAATTCAGGACTTCAATAAGGCGATTAAGCTAAACCCGGAGTTAGCCGTGGCGTACATTAATCGGGGGGCTGCTTACGCACAAAAGAAAAAATATGAGCGGGCAATTCAGGACTTCAATAAGGCGATTAAGCTGGATTCGGGGTATGCCTTAGCATATAATAACCGCGGCTGTGCTTATGCCGATAAAGGGGAATACGAGCGGGCAATCCAAGATTACGATAAAGCAATTGAGCTGAATCCAGAGGACGCTATGGCTTACTACAACCGAGGAAAGGCTTACAAATATATAGGAAAATACCCGTTGGCGATTAGGGATTACAATAAAGCGATTGAGCTGAATCCAGAGGATATTGATGTCTATTGTAACCGGGGAAATGTTTACGCAAGAACAGGAAAATACCCGTTGGCGATTAGGGATTACAATAAAGCGATTGAGTTGAATCCGAAGGACGCTATGGCTTACTACAACCGAGGGGGTGTTTACTATGATAAAGGGGAATATGAGCAGGCGATTCGGGACCTCGACAAAGCGATTGAGCTGGATCCCGAGTATGCTTCGGCTTATTTTAATAAAGCTCTTGCCTGTGTAAAAGCGAAGAATAACAAAGAAGCAATTAAATCATATAAGAGATTTATCGAAATCGCGCCTGCTGGAGACGAAGAATTAATAGAGGGAGTAAAAAACAGAATAAAAGAACTTCAAGGGGAATAGACGAAATAACCCAATGAAAAAACTAATCCCAGTAATTCTCATATCACTTTTATTCTGCACCTCACAACCAACTGCTCAAACAGAAGTCCCCCCAAATCAAGACAACGAACACTTAACCTGGGGTCTTCCCTCCATCGATGGACAGGTAATCATCCGGGAAGGATACGCCCTTCTCCACGATGGCAATAAAAAAATCCCCCTCTGGGTATCCTACCACCTGACAAAAGAGGACCTGCAGGGAACAACCGGCAGGACAGACAACTTCCGTCCGGATCCGGAAATTCCGAAGGGAAAGAGAGCTGAACTATCCGACTACTATAAAAGCGGATACGACCGGGGACACATGGCTCCTGCAGGAGATATGAAACGAAGCAAAAAAGTTATGAGTGAATCCTTTTACCTTTCAAATATGTGCCCTCAAGAAGCAGGACTGAATCGATACAAATGGAGAATCTTAGAAGAAAAAACGAGAGTATTTACCCAGGTCAAAGGAGAGTCCTGGATAATAACCGGTCCCGTTTTTATGGACATCGATGGCGACGGGAAAAAAGATTGTCTTGGAAAAATCGGCTCTAACTTAGTATGGGTACCGACTCACTTTTATAAAATCATTATCACAAAAAACGGAGAGACTAAAGCGATATCCTTTTTAATGCCTAACCGAAAACCGGCAGGCGATATTGAAGACTATCAAGTGCCGGTGGACAGTATCGAGAAATTAACCGGTCTTAATTTTTTGAGTAAACTTCCGGACAACATCGAAGACAAAATTGAGGCTAAAAAACCCAGCCTTGCGGGATTCTTAAGTGCAGCTGCCTTCTCCCCCACTTCAACAAAAAAAGAAATGAAACAACCCAGTGCCACCGGAGGGATCTATCACGGCAACACGAAATCAAAAATCTTCCATAAATCAAGCTGTAGATATTACGATTGCAAAAACTGCACGAGAGTATTCTACTCGAGAGAAGAAGCAATAAACGCCGGCTACCGCCCCTGCAAAATCTGCAATCCTTAAACATCTTGACATCTTCCCTCTATTTGCTTATCCTTTAAAATAAGGAGGTTTTATGAAATCACCAATATCAAACTTCAGTAACTCGTATCTATCTTTTATTTGTATGTTTCTCTTTGCTTTTTTTTTGCTAACCTTATTGCCTGAGCCTATTTACGCTCAAGAAA
>Ga0307430_1000674_pt1 | contig 28211 bp, 23 predicted proteins | sample SalMarWE160130MG_FD_202159 | JGI IMG/M metagenome (GOLD analysis project Ga0307430, IMG submission 202159) | Salt marsh sediment microbial communities from the Plum Island Ecosystem LTER, Massachusetts, United States - WE1603-130 | ecosystem: Environmental > Aquatic > Marine > Intertidal zone >...
TGCCTTGTACGAAAGGATGACGCCGGACAGGCAGTCGTTACCGGTCGTTTCCGTTTGCATGCGGAAGAACAGCGGGAATGCCCGTTCGATGGTCATGGCGGCGTACAGGCACTCTTCCAGGGGGAACGCGCAGATCATCGGCGTCCAGTGGGGGATGCACGCGTGCTCCGTTCGGAGTTTTACGGTGATGTCCGTTCCGTCATCGGATCGGGCGCACTCGAATACGATTTTCTTCGGCAGCCACGAAGCGTTGAGCGCAATGGAAGCCAGCACGTACATGACGATCGGTCCGTCGCCGACTTCGGAAATATCCGCGAGCCGCCGGAGGAGCTCAAGGGTTCGATCGTTTGTCGCGAGTCTCGTGAATAGGTGCAATTCATCCGGGTGTTCTTCGAGGTACTTGCATCGTTTGAGTTGTGAAATGTTCATGGTTCCCTCCTTACCGTGTTGGAGTGTACCAAAGAGGAGGGGGAAGTAAACGCCTTATTTAAGGCTTTGTCAATGGCATCCGTCACATTTTTCCTTAAAACGGAGTATCATAGATCATTATCCACTAATTTTTTATCAAAGGTTATGCTGAAAAAGCTGTTTACCAAGAGTGTATCGGTGCTCACGGCCTTCGCTGTGACGCTCACGTTCATTCCGAATACCCTCCAAGCCCAGAACGGGCCCATGTACGGCAATGCGGGCGCCGCAGCGTCCGTGACGTCGGCATCCACGAGTTCCGAAGAGAGCGTGGTCGCTTCTTCCGAAGATACGCCGCTCGTTCGCTATGCGAAGATGAAGCGCGCGTGGGTGGTCTATCGAGAGATCGACGCCTCCGAGATCTACGCGATCACCACGGATATGGAGAAGCGCGAGATTCAGACGCTCGATTTCTTCACCGCGTTCAACACGAACTACCACGTCAAGATCGTGAAGCAGGGACGTCTGGAGGGACTCGAGACCGGAGATCCCATCACATCCGCGGACGGGCTTGATCCCGAGGACTTCCGCAAGGCTCCGTGGCGCTGCCGCCTCGTGAAGAGCGAGGATGATCCGGCCGTGTACCTCGTGTGCGGCTCCAAGCGCCGCGTGATCATCCGCGAAGGCGTGTTCCACCGCTACGGATGGGAGTTCCGCGACGTGGAAACGGTTACGGAGGACGAGATCAATGCACTCGAGGAAGATACGACGCTCGATGAATCAACCGTCTTCGAAGAAGACGTGGAGATCGATACCACGGTCAAGCGCCAGCTCCGCGAGCGCCTCACGGAACGTCTTCAGCTCCAGAACCGCACGCAGGTGCGCGACCGCATCGTGAAGGCCGAAAACAGCGCCGACGTGTACGTGATCTCGCCGGACGGCACGCGCCGCCACATCGAGAGCATGGAGGCCGCGAATCAGTTGAACCTGAACCTCCGCAATCTCGCAGAAGTGTCCGAGGATGAGCTCGAAGCGTTTGAGGAAGGGGAGCCGATCACCACGGACAGCGCGACGACCGATCTTGACGTCGTTGTTGAATAAAAAGAATATCCGTTGATTCACAGGAGCTCCGCGCATCGGGGCTCCTGTGTTCGATAGTAGCCCTCTTGCTATGCGTGAATATTCATGATATCGTCCAGCGCGCAATACCATGGGTGCGTGGTGTAGCCCGGTTAACACGTCTCCCTGTCACGGAGAAGATCGAGGGTTCGAATCCCTTCGCACCCGCCACGTCGCTCGCGAGCGACGTGGCCCGCCACGTCTTTATCAGCGAACGAGGTCGAGTTGCCTCTTTCCAGCGAACGAGGTCGAGTTGCCTCTTTCCAGCGAACGAGGTCGAGTTGCCTCTTTCCAGCGAACGAGGTCGAGTTGCCTCTTTCCAGCGAACGAGGTCGAGTTGCCTCTTTCCAGCGAAAGAGATGGACTGCCAGTCGCATTCGAGCGACACGTCTTCCACCTCATTCGCTAAAAGACATGACGAGCCACGCCGCTTGCGAGCGGCTTTATTTTTGGATCAATCGTTTTTTGTGGATATTAGTTATATCACCTGACACCTCATTCGATGCATCATAAGTCACGTCGCTCGCGAGCGACGTGGCGAGCGGCTTTATTTAGCATAGAAATTCACTTATCCACAGAGTATTGCAAATAAATGTAAACGTGATACTGAATGTAATATATGTGGTACGTTTACATTCTTCAGAGTCAAAAGGAACCGGATTACTTTTATAAGGGATCGACGAACGATCTTCGCAGAAGGGTTGGCCAGCATAACGACGGCCTCGTTTCTTCCACGAGACCGCGATTACCGTACAAGCTGGTTTATTACGAGGCATATGTATCGGAGCGCGCAGCTCGGATTCGTGAATCCTCCATTAAACGGAGCGGGTCTGTTTCAGTTCCATTGTTGCGAAGAATAAAGGAAAGCCTTAGCAAATAGGGCTGGAATAGAATTTCGCTCTACGATTGCCAATGTTGTGATTCTGCCTAATTTATGTCATTTGACTGATAAACTTGACAAATTTCGAAAAGTCCTGTATATTAACGCATTCATTTTGGAACCATTCTCCCTCATCTATGTCAGAATATTCACCATCCTTGGATCATCTTCTGCAAAAACAGCGTGGATACGTCAGTAAATATCCGGAGAACAAAAAAGCGGTTATTGTAATTTCCGGAGGTTTGGATTCAATTACGCTGTCAGCATATTTAATTGAAGAAAAAGGAATGGAGCTTTTTCCGCTTCACATTCAGCGAGGACAAACGAACAGCGTTGCTGAGGACCGAGCCGTGGATTATTTTACGAAATTTTTTCAAGAAAAATACGGTAAGCACCGTTTTCATAAACCGGTGAAGATAGCGACAAATATTCCGCCGCAAGAATTCAAGTCCGACCTGTTTCCTTATACCAAGCGAGCAGGGCACCCGATGCGCGATCCGCTCATTCATTTACTCGGCGTGGAATATGCGGTCGCCGCCTCGCAAAAATTTAAGACGGACATTAAAACGGTCTTTTGCGCAATCGTGCCGGAAGACTATTTTCCGCACAGCACGCTTGGCGGTTTGAGAGCGAACACGATTAACACGTGCATTAACATGGGAGACTGGGGTTGGCAGATTACTTCACCGAATATCGATCCTTTTCTGACGGTCGATCTTATTGGAAAAGAAGAAGAAATCGTTTGGGCTATGAAACACGATATTCCGATTGAGCGAACGGTTTCTTGTAATGAAGCAAATGAACGAACGAACTTTCTCCCCTGCGGAACGTGTAGTTCGTGTAAGCGGAGACGCGAAGCCTTCCAAAGTGCCGGATTTGAAGATTCGACGATTTACTATGCCTGAACCCGTCCTCTCGGAGAGCGCTCAAGCGTTTATCCGCTACAAAAATTCTAAGAGCAAAGCTCCCGTTTCCAAGGAGAGCAAATTAAGATTTGATCTGGCGGAAGGCGCATTCGCAGATAATCGAAAATTCGTTTTCCTTCCCGATCGGCATCAACTCGCATTAAAACAGAAAATATCCATTTATGCGGATGTCGCGGTGGACAACATCTCAGTTTTTGCCGGTGCGGATGAAATTATAGAAATCATTCCCCGGCTTCATCTCAATTCCGGCGAATCTGCGCTTGTCGTCGTCCCCACCTTTGAACGCCTGATCGCGACGAATCATAAAGTCGGAGGCAAAACCGTTCCCTACGCTTTAAAAGAAGAAAATGATTTTGAATTGGGTGACGAAGATGTCATTCGAATTATTCAAAAAGCAAATGAGGTTGACGCGCGAATTATTTGGTTTTGTACGCCAAATAATCCTACGGGTAAGCCAATTTCTTTAGAACGCATCTCTTCTGTTGCGCGTGCAAATCCGACTCGCCTTGTCGTTGTCAATGAAGTCTATCAGGAATACCTGAGTTTTGAAGCGAACAAGAGTGCCGCGTCGCTTGTTGGAACGTTCCACAACCTACTCGTCATAAGATCATTTTCAAAGGCGTTTGGTTTGGCGGGAGCGAGGATCGGTTACGCTATCGCGAACAGCCAACTTATTTCAAGGCTTGAATCGTTTAAAACGATGTTTTGCGTCTCTACCCCGGCTCAGAACCTCGCCTGCAGCGCCTTAAGTCGTAAATACATAAAAGAAACGGAGGAAATCATCAAAAAAATAGGAGCGGAAAGGCAGGAACTCGAGAAATTTATAAGCGGACTAGACAATATCCAGTGCATCGGAGGGTCGCGGGCGAATTTTATATTTTTGCGGCACGCGTCAAAAGATTTGTTCGAGGAATTGTTCCAAGAAGGAATTTCGGCATCTGATTGGAGAAAAGCCTACGGTATTGATGGCAGAGGCTTCGTGAGGATATCGATCAACGGGCCGGAATTAAGTCAGAAGCTCAAAACCGCTCTCGCACGAATCAATGATCAATGAAATTAAATTTATCTTTAACATGACTACATCTATGAGACATATTACCGCAAGATCGGCCGGAGAAGCCTGGATGAAAGCATCAAGGGCGGTCTATTCTGGAGGTCGCCTGATCAAAGACGGCGAACAGACGCTTAAAGAGCTACTTAACGTTTTTCTGTACGTTGAGCATCCCTTGGAGCATGATCGCGTCCTTGAGGCGTACGCGGATCCTGCCATGATCAAATGGATGCAGGATAATTTTCTGACGCAAAAACCGGTTTTGAATTGGGGCTACAGTTACGGCCAACGATTTTTCAATTACGAAGGGATTGATCAAATTACGAACGTCATTGAGAAGCTTAAAAAGAATCCGGAGTCAAAATCGGCTACCGTGTCACTCATGAATCCGAAGGGTGACGGCTCGCATATGCCCTGCATCGTTGCCATCGACTTTAAAATTCGTGACGGGCGACTCATCACGACAACATTTTTTAGAAGTCAGGATGTCGGAAAGAAAATTTACGCTGATATCATCTGTATCGGTGAAATCGCAAAGAGGGTCGCGGACGCCGTTGGGGTGAATCACGGACCGCTCTGCATTTTGATTGCTTCACTGCACGCGTATGAGGCCGACTGGAATAGGGTTGAGGATCTTCTCGTGAGCCACGTATGAAATATTTCCAAGTGTTTACGACAAACGTAAACAAAGTTAAAGAGTACAAACAATATGCTGATGCGCTCGGCGTCTCCGTTGAGGTTATCATAAATTCGACGCCGATTCCCGAAATCCAAAGTGAACATCCGGAAGACGTGTTGAAATCGAAGGTCGAGTACATCCGGCATATCACCAAGCTACCTTTTATCGTGGAAGATACGACATTTATCACCTCTCGATATAAAGATTTTCCGGGATCAAACGCCAAGTTCATCAACCAGACGCTCGGCAAAGAGGGTTGGAAACGGCTCTTTCAGGAGGGGGATCCGATCAGCGCAATAACCCTGATTCATTTGTCGTATCTCGGCAAAACATATGTTTTCAAAGGAATGCTGGAAGGCGTCATTTCTTTCGCGTACAACGGACCCGAGCAGAATGGCGCGCCGATCAATTCGCTGTTCTTCATCCCTTCCGAACAGGCATTTCTTGCCGATATGATCGCGGATGATCGGTTTGAGAATCATCGTAAAAAAGCGTTGAAAAAAATGCTCTGCTTCATTAAGCGGTGCGAGGAAGATGAATCGCAGTCTTTCGCGGAAACATCGTCTCGGTGGGATCGACGGGCACAAACATGGAAATCGCAGGTCGAGGACAAGGAGTCGTACGTGCACTATGAAGACGGATTTCAAAGATACGCTTCCGTCATTGCAAAATTTCTTCCCGTCATTCAGGGGAAGGTGCTTGATATCGGATGCGGAAACGGCGCCGTCTCGACCTTGCTCGCGGAGCGGAACGATCTTCAAGTCGTCGGCATCGATGGAAGCTCGGAAATGATTCGCGAAGCGAGAAAGGCCGAGAAACCGAACAAGTCCTTCATTCAAACAACCCTTGAAGATTTTGCCCCGAAGGAAGCCTTTGATTGTATCGTTTCACGAGGGATCCTCATCTCCCACCTTCCGTTCACCGGGGTTTTTGATTACCTGAAAGAAGTGACGAATCTGGCTCGTTCCAATGCCTATTTCATTTTCGATTTTTTGCAAAATGAACAAAGCGGGGATTTCCCGTCAAAACATCCGTTGAATGCGTTTACGCTCGAAACGCTTTCCGATGTCATGCGTGAACTGGGATGGACATGTGTCTACGCGGAAGGGGCGGAGACGAACCGCATCCGGACCGTTGCATTTCATAAGTGCGCGGAAGACACGGTTTATTTTGCGACCGGTAATCCCCTGAAAGTTCAGGAATTAACGCATGCCCTGGGGCGTTCCGCGAAACAGCTTCACTTTTTCGGCATGAACATCGACGAAATCAAATCGAATGATCTTGAAAAGATCGTGACGGACAAGCTTTTAAAATCCTACGCCATCGCCAAGAGACCGGTAATCTGCACGGACGGAGGCATTTTCATCGAAGCGCTCAACGGGTTTCCGGGAGAAAATTCAAAACAGGCGGCAAAGAAACTTGGATCCAAAGGATTGCTGGCTCTCTTGGGAGAAACATCGAATCGGAAAGCCGTTCGCAGGAATTGCATGGGGTATTACGACGGATCCGTGAAGAAGCTGTTTACGGCTGAAATCGCATGTGAAATAAGTCCGGAAACGCGGGAACAGTACCCCGCGTATGAAATGGATAAAATCCTGATTCCGATTTCGGACAAAAATCCAAACAAACTCACGTATGCGGAAATGCCCGTTGAAGCCAGGGTAGGCTTTACGGAATTGCCGCAACTCGTAGCATTCATCAAAGCGCTTCGCAAGAAGTAACGGAGGTTCACCTTGAAGAAAAACATCATCGTCCTTTTTGGAGTTAACGGCGTGGGAAAATCCAGCGTTTCCCGCCTCCTTTGTGAGGAAATCGGAGATTCCGTCACCTTATCCGGATCGGAACTGCTCATACGGTCATTCAAGGGGCTCGGCCGAGACCAGCTTGAACTGCTCTCGCCCGAGGAGAAGATGCGCATGCTTGAGCCGGCCTTTCTTGGAGCGTTCCAGCGAAGCCGTCACGCGACGCGCATTATCCTTGATACGCATCTTGTCGTCCCGATCAGAAAGAACGGAAGACTCGTTCTGGAAAACGTCTGGCCGGGCGCGTTCACGCCCTGCGTCGAACGAGCCTTCTTGCTCGTAAGCGATCCGAAGGAAATCCTTCAGCGACGCAAACGCGATGCTGATCAAACCGGAAGGGTGCGCGAACTCGACGCCGAGCACATTCGCACGGATCAGGAAATCAATTCGAGCGTATTCGCGGAAACGTTCACGGCGGCCGGCGTGCCGCATGTGGTCCATAACGCCGAATCACGCATGAAGGAAACCGTAACATCCATCTTGCTATGCCTTGCACGCGAGGCATAGAGCGAGCGCGCTTCCGTATAACGGTTGCGCGCTCACTTTGTTATGGGACCGTTTCTTTGTGATGAATGTGGGATTCGAACCTGAAGGGGTATGGGGAAACGGAGTTTCTCTATCTGTGTCGGAGGGAAGGGCCCACGGGAAACCGGGAGGTTTCCCGTGGGAGCGAAGCGACGTTCGATTCCCCTTCGCGCTCGCCATGTCGCTCGCGAGCGACGTGGCCCGCCAAGCGGTCATTTTCTGATCATCCGAACAGCCCGTTGTGAACGCAACAGGCACTACCTCAAAAACAGGGGACTATCATCGCCCTGTTTTTGTGATTTCAACAAGCGGTCATTCAATATACGGCTTAAACGAGTGCACGAACTCCAAAGAGTCCGAGCTGATTCGAGGAACGCCCCGTTCCTCAAATTGAACGGCACCGCCTACATGGAATTTGTATAGGATTCCGTTATCAACGCGAACGGCATAGAAATATCTTCCATGGACGTACGTACCATCGGGCCTCCGATCGTATTCAACGTATTCAGCCACGATGGCGGTTTGCTGATTATGATCCAGCCAGAGAATGAGTTCGTATCCTTCGGAAGAAAAATTGCCTTTGGTCTGTGCATCTAACCATTCTACTGTTGAGGTGAATGGAACCTCCTCCGTTTGAACGGAATAGCCGGAAAACCACGGCTCGCCCTGATAGCCGAATACAACGCCATTCAGTCCTTCTTGAACTTCCAAATCTGCGGGATACCGGACAGAAAAGTGTCGTTGTTCATTTTTGTACAGTTTTGTATCCGTATCCGTGTTTGGCACTTGGTCCGTATTTATTTGTTGTATTTGTGTAGCGGTTGAAGACGGTATTTGATCGGATGCCTCATTTGAGCCGACGTATAAGCCTCCCGCGAAGGCCGCTACAAGTAGCAGAAAAGCTCCTACAATACCTAGGGCAAAATTTTGGTGGTATTTTTTCATAATTTAATATGGAGTATAGCTGAAAAATAAGAGGTAAATGTGATTGCGTCAAGCGGAACAAAAAACAGGACCCTCTAGTCGCCCCCGTTTTTGTTCCTCGTTCACGCATTCCCCAGCGGTACGGCGCTTGTGTGCGCCGTACTAGCGTCGCCTCATCATAAAGCGCTGCCACGTGCGGTCGCGAGCGATGTGGCCCGCCATCGCGTCGAACGCGACACATGCAGAAGCCCCGCAATACGCGGGGTTTTTCGTGTGCTATTATTCTAATATGCCTCAAAACGAACATCGAGACCTCGTTATAGATGGTCTTAAAAAACAATATCAAAAAGAGCATGGCGTGCTCGGAATGGTTTTGTTTGGTTCGCAGGCGCAGGGGCGTGCGGATGAATTTTCCGATATTGATGCCTATGTCATCCTTTCAAAAGATGACGGTCGGGAAAGAATATTTAGACGCATTCATGGCGTTCGTGTTGATATTCTTTTTGATTCCATTAAGAGCGTAACGGGCTACGTAAAGAGCGAGGAGGGGAAGTTCTGGCGGAATGTTTCGCATATGCTTGCTTCCGGTACGATCCTGTTCTTCCGTTCGCCGAAGCTGCTTGAACTTCAGCGACGTGCCAAGAGAAATATGAAGAAGAAGACACGTCTGGAACGAAATGAAAAATTACTCCATCTCTATTCCATAGAGGACTATTGGCATAAAGTTCAGAGAGATGAAAAAAATCGAGATGTACTCGCTTTTCAGCGAAATGCTTCGCATATCATCAACAACGCCGTGGAGCTTCTTTTAAAAGAGCACGGTGACTATCTTCCTCCTGCGCGTGAATTGGATGCCAAGTTAAAACAGATTGATCCGACATTTAGAAACAGATTACATTCGTTCTATAAGGCGAGAGATCTTCAGAAGCAGTTCGCAGAGATTCGTATGTTCGTTCGCTATGTAACAAAATGTTTTGGACAGGTTCCGGATGAGTGGGTGGTGAAAAAGAAAACCCGCACCCGTCGTTGATGTTTGTATTGATAAAGTTTGTTAGCATAGAACCCGCCGCAAGGCGGGTTTTGCGCTGTTTACACCCTGGATGAAAATGGCGGTAAGAATCAGTTATCCTCCAAATCAAAGTTTAGGCTCTGTAGCAGATCTTGAACGGCGTCGCCATTAGAGGACGATTCAACTTGTATTTGTTTTTTATTTTTTGGTTCCTTTCGTCACATTAGTATATGATAATAATATGAAAAATCTATTTGTCATAAGACACGGTGAAACGGATTTTAACGAACGGGGCAGTTATTTAGGTAGAATAGACGCGCCATTAAATGCCGTTGGTATAGAGCAAGCGGAACAGCTTGCTGAAAAGACTCGCAACTTGAATATTGAAATTATCTATTGCTCTCCTTTAAAAAGGGCGATTGAAACCGCTGAATGCATCAAAACAAAACATGCCTGTGAAATAATAATAAACAACTTTTTTATCGAGCGATCCCTTGGTATTTACGAAGGGTTAACAAAAGATGAAGCGAAGAATGCATGCCCCGACGTGTATGCACGGAATATTACTAGAATCTTCAATGAAGCGCCTCCGGATGGAGAAACTATTGACGAAGTCATACGAAGAGTATTTGTCGGCCTGAATGAAATTAAAAATCAGAAGGATTTTTTCAATATTTTGGTATCAACTCACGGCTTTATAGCCAAAGTGATTAACAAGTATTTTCATCCTCATATATCAGAGCAAGATTTTTTTAATTTCAGTTTATCTAATGCCGAAATAATAAAATATCCTTTTGTTGATGTTTAATCCATAGGGGCGGCCGATTTCCTATCGTGCCCGTTAGCAGTAGCCAGACATAACGCGGGGTTTTCGTATGTCATTATTTTAATTATGAAGGTTGAAGTATAATTGGATTTAGTATGAGGATTCCAATAGTTAAATTTTCGTCCGTGCCGACAGTGCTTGAAATGGATTGTATTTATGGTTTTTTATTCGATAATGATTGGGGGTGGGGAAGATACATATTGAAAAGGCATCCTCGATTGAAGCCGGTATTAGGCTTGAAGAAAAAGGCGGATCGGATGGCATTTATTCGGGCGTACGTGTTGGAGTATAGACGAAAAAAGAAGGAGCGAATTATGCGGCAGAAGGCGCTTTATGTATCTATTTGGAAAAAGAAGGAGCGAGCCGCATTCGAGCAATTAAGCGAAGTCATGGGAACGGATTGGCCAAAAAAAAGAAAGAGTATTCGTGCGTTGATATCGATCAATCCGATCTGTCCAAGATTTTTAGATTCATGGTCCTTTTTCATCTTTTTCAATTATCGGAATCCGTCGCATGCTGTTGAAACGATCCTGCATGAGGTATGTCATTTTCTCTATTTTAAAAAATGGAAGGAGGTTTTTCCGGCGGCGAAACGTCGAACGTTTGAGTCGCCGCACATTGAGTGGCATCTAAGCGAATTGTTGGCGCCGATTATTCTTAATGGCCCCGAATTGCGTCCGTTTCTAAAAAAGAAAGCGGCATTCTATGAGGAGCATGAGGCGGTGAAGATCAAGGGGGTGTCCGCGCCCGTGTATTTTACGAAGCTGTACGAACGTCGCGAGTCCTTCGAATCTTTTTTAAAGGAGTCCTATCGTGAAATAAAGAAATACAAAAAACGATTTGCTTTTTGATGAAAATGCTAAGTTTTGAAAATTCCTTCCTACACACCTCCCCCCTCAAATCTCGTCAATGACAGTTGACACTTTGCTCTCTATGCACCACTATTGAATCCAGTATGATTCAAGGTGATAAAGCCATAGAAATCAACCATCTTACGAAGTATTTTGGTGTTGGGAAAAAACAGGTAAAGGCTGTTGATGACATTTCTTTTTCCGTCCCAAGAGGGGAGATCTTCGGGTTTTTGGGAAAGAACGGCGCGGGGAAGACCACGACCATTCGCTGCATGATGAACTTTATCCGTTCGACCAATGGGGGCATTTATCTTTTGGGAAAAGACGCTCAAAAAGATGCCGTGGATTTAAAGAATGAGGTCGGGTACCTTTCCGGAAACGTAACGCTGTACAAGAACATGACCGGGTATGAACATATCGAATACCTGTCAAACATTAACAGCAGCAAGCTGATCGCGGATGTTCTTATCGAACGACTGGATTTCGATCCATCAATCAAGGCCAAGCATTTGTCATCCGGCAATCGGCAGAAGCTGGGAATCGTTCTCGCGCTCATGCACAATCCGCATCTCATCATCCTTGATGAACCGACGAATGCGCTGGACCCGCTCCTTCAGCAGACGGTTTACGATTTGCTTAAAGAGGCCCGTTCCAACGGAGCGACCATCTTCATGTCATCGCACAATTTAAAGGAAGTTGAACAGATCTGCGACAGCGTGGCGATTATCAAGGAAGGCCGGCTGGTTGCCACGGAGTCCATCGCGAGTTTGAGCCGAAAGCATTTGTATACGGTGAAAGCGCGGTTTTCGAAAAAAATCGACTTCGCGCATTTTCAAGTTATGCATGCAACGTGTGAAATCAAAGACGATACCAACGTCGTATTTAACGTAAAGGGCGAGATCGCTCCCGTGCTTCGCGAGCTCAGCGCGTTTCCTTTGGAAGACATCGAAATCCACCATGCATCGCTCGAAGAAATCTTCATGGAGTACTACCAAAATTAATATGCATTCAATCATCCTTCGCATCCTCAAGGACAAAAAAGTTGCCGTCATCGCGTACGGGATCGGCATGTTTCTGATCGTCCTTATGTTTGCCGGGATGTATCCGACGATGCTGGAGAACGCCGATAAATTGGAAAATTTCGTTGATGTCTACCCGGAAGCGTTTATGGACGCGTTCGGGATAGACGACTTCCGGTTTGATACGATCGAGAAATTTTTGGCGGTCGAGTACTACAGCATTTTCTGGCCCATCGCCATGATCATCCTGGTTACGGGATTGGCCGGCTCCGCAATCGCCCGTGAGATAGAAAACGGAACGATCGAATACCTCCTCGCGAAGCCGATTGAACGGTGGAAGCTGTATATCAGCAAATACCTGGGCGGAGCCGCGGTCATCGGGATCTTCACTTTCGTTTCCGTCTTCTCCATCATTCCGGCTGCGGCGATAACGAATGTCGATTTCATTTGGATGGCTCAGATCATCGTCTTTTTTCTGTCCATGCTATTCGCCTTGGCGGTGTATAGCCTGGCCATGATGTTCTCGGCGATCTTTTCGGAAAAAGGAAAAGTATCATTGGCCATGAGCGTCACCATGATCGTGATGTACGTTCTGAACATCGCCGCTTCCATCGTCGAACGGATCGACCGGCTCAAGTACGCATCGTTCTTCCATTACTTCGACTATGACGCGGCTTTAAAGGAAAGTGCTTTTGATGCGGTGAATTTGTTCGTGTTCGCGGGTATTATCCTCGTATCCACGGCAATAGGCGTCTTCTGGTTCGAGCGGCGGGATGTGACGGTGTGAATTCGCCCAAGCTCCGCAGGGGGCGGATTTTTATAAACATCTCACAATCTAGACCCTCCTTCCGATTCATGATACCAATATTTCATGACCCCTTCGGAAGCAAAACAGATCATTATGCAGATCTTTGGGGGCGCGAACCGGTCGTTTCGCGTCCGTTTGTGGGATGATTCGGACATCGCGATCGGGGAAGGGGATCCCGCGTTCACGCTCGCGTTCCGCGATCATGATACGTTCGCGGATCTCATTCGATCTCAGGATCTCTATAAGTTCGCCATGGCGTACGTTGAGGATCGGATCGACATCGAAGGGAATTTTTACGCGGGGCTGCGGCTGAGGGAGGCTATCAAGGAAGTCGAGCCGGATTGGATCTCGAAGCTCAAGGTCTTGTGGAAGCTGGGCCTGCGGTCGCGCCATTCAGCGGATCGGGACAGACAGAACGTGCAGGCGCACTATGATCTGTCGAACGATTTCTATCAGCTGTTTTTGGACAGGGATCACATGGCGTACTCCTGCGCCTACTTCCAATCCCCGGAAGATTCGTTGGAACAGGCGCAGAAGAACAAGCTGGATCTGATCTGCCGCAAACTTCGATTACAGCCCGGGGAGCGGCTGCTTGACATCGGCTGCGGCTGGGGCGGGCTCGTAATCCACGCGGCAAAGAACTACGGCGTCACGGCGCACGGACTTACGCTGAGCAGGAACCAGTTCGATCTGGCGGAGCGGAAGATCCGCGAGGCCGGGCTTGAAGACAGGGTGACGATCGAACTTCGCGACTACCGCGACCTCAAAGGCCAACCCTTCGACAAGATTGCGAGCGTGGGCATGATGGAGCATGTCGGGATCTCACGGTACCCGGTCTATTTTCGCGCGGCATGGGATCTGCTCAAGCCCGGAGGACTGTTCCTGAACCACGGAATTACGGTCAAGAAGAATGCGCCGTTCACCGGTGAAACGAAATTCGTGTACACGTACATCTTCCCGAACGGGGAGCTCGACAACATCAATCACATGAATGATGTTGCGGAAGGCGCCGGGTTCGAGGTCCTGCACGTGGAATCCCTGCGTCCGCATTACGCGAAGACGCTTCGTCGCTGGGTGGAGCGGCTCATCGCGAACCGCGAGGCCGCGCTCCGCTCCGCTCCGCCCGAGGTCTTCCGCGCCTGGAAGCTCTACATGGCAGGGAGCGCGCTCGCGTTCGAGGAGGGGAGGACGAACGTTTATCAGAGTTTGTTACTGAAAAATTGAAAATTGAAAATTGAAAATTTCATTTTTTGAAGATTATCATCAAAACAATCCTCAATCCTCAATTTTCAATTAATGGAGAGAATTGTCAATGCTTATTGCATGTGATTCCTGAATGTATTTACGCTCGGTATTTTAAGAATGTGGGGCGTTTGGCATTTAGCATTTGGCGTTTAGCCGGAGAAAACACTCAGCATAAGAGGCTAAAAGCCAAACGCCAAACGCCAAACGCCGTCCCCCATCCCTTACAAAAAACCGTCTCTCCCTGTAAACTCCTTTTCATCTTACTATGGAATACCTCATCGCGTTCTTCGAAAAGCTTCAGCACCTCGAAGACCTCATCCGCTGGGGCGGGTACACGGTGCTCGCCGTTATCATTTTTGCGGAAACGGGACTCTTCGTCGGGTTCTTCCTCCCGGGCGATTCCTTGCTCGTCACGGCCGGATTGTTCGCGGCGCGCGGGGATTTGAGTTTGACCGTCATGTTCATCCTTCTCTCATTCATGGCGATTGCCGGGGATGCGGCGGGGTACTGGATCGGGCGCGTGACGGGTCCGCGCATCTTCACGCGAGAGAAGTCCATGTTCTTCGCCAAAGACCACTTGCTTCGCGCACAGCGGTTCTATGAGAAGCACGGGGGCAAGACCATCATCATTGCGCGCTTCATGCCCATCATCCGCACGTTCGCTCCGGTCGTTGCCGGCGTGGGGAAGATGAGCTACGCGCGGTTTGCTTCGTACAACATCATCGGCGGAACGCTCTGGATCGGTTCCATGCTCGGCATCGGGTACACGCTCGGGAACGTCATTCCGGACATCGACAAGCATATCCACTGGGTCATTCTCATCGTCGTCTTCCTCTCCATCCTTCCGGGGATCGTTGAGTACCTGAGGCATCGGTACGGGAGGAACGTCGTGAAGAAAGTCGTGGAGTCGTGAAGTCGTGAAGAAAGTCGTGGAGTCGTGGAGTCGTGAAGTCGTGGAGTCGTGAAGGGAATTCGTCATTAAAAAAAGTTCACCCCCGATTCGATTGCTCGATTCGGGGGTGAGAGGTATATGTAAGAGATGTACTCTAGAGGAGCGCCGACAGGCGGGGGACGAGGAGAACGGCGGCGAGGACGATGGTCAGCGCGGCCAAGAGCAGCAGGGTCATCTGACCGGCGCTCGTTCCGAAGAGATCGAGGATGAACTTTTTGAGTCCATGGGGCTCGTTGAGCTGCTCGATGAGTAGAGCGGCCGTTGCGAGTCTATCCGCTTCTTCCTTTCGCAAAGCTTCTTCTTCCTTCTGCCTGGCCTCTTCTTCCTTCTGCCTGGCCTCTTCCGCCTCCCTCTTCTCCTCAGCCTCTTTTAGCTGAGCATCCATTTTCCTTCCGAGTTCGATCTTCATGTCCTGGATGCGCTTTTCCGTGAGCCGCGACTGGATGATGTCCATCGTGGTTCGGATGTTCTCGTGCGCTTCCCGGTCTTTCCGTACGTAAGGGCGAAGTTCCCGCAGGAAGATGAGGAACGTCCCCATCAGATCAACGGGCGCTTCGTAGATGAGCTCCGTCTGCTCGCCGCGCATGATGCGCGGCATTTCGAACAGGAGCCGAGCGAGCCACAAGGGGTGGTTGGAGACATCCTCCGTATCCTTTGGCGTGTGCCGGAGCAGCGTTTTGAAGATCACGGCATACGGATCCGTTTTTTGCACCAGGTGCGCCGCAACGGTTTTGTCCGTTCCGATGCTCGGTCCCACGTGCGTGAAATCGCGAACCGTTTCCCGCACAATGTGAAGGTCGGGCGCTGCCGCGGGTTCAGACGGAGCTGCAGGTTCCAAGGAACGCACGGCTTCCTCCTGCGGTTCCTCATCTCTGGCTCCCGGAGGATCTATCGGAGGCTCAGGCTCCTTCGGTGGATCGGGTTTCTTCGCATTCGGCCGCGGGGGCACGGAAACCTTCAGTTCGGTCGGCAGACCCTTTGGAACGTCGGATTTCTTTTGCGGATCAGTCGTCTGCGGAGTCTCGCACGGAGCCTGAATATGTTGCGGAGCCTGAGGCGGCTCCGGATTGAATGTTGGTACGCCCGCCATCTGTCCGTTTCCTTCATCGCTCTGTTCATTAGCGAATGTAGGAGCCGGCGCCGGAGGGGCAAACGGTTTTCTTTCGTTGTCAGTCATTTGTCACCTCTAGATTTGGGAAGGGACGTTTCGATTTGAGTCTTTTTTCTACTCCTCGGTATTTAAACCAAAGACGCGAGGAATAGGCAAATATAGCATAAAAATTGAAAATTGTCAACACGCCTAGACATGGATCGTTTTCCTTGAAAATTGCGCGTTTTGCGTCTATCCTAATAGGAATACTATGCTAAAGAAATCAAAAAACGTTAAGAGGACGAAAGGGTACAAGCCCGTGGTTTTATTAATTTGGGACGGGTTCGGCATCTGTCCGGTTAAAGAGGGGAATGCCACGCTCCTCGCGAAGATGCCAACATGGCGGAGGCTCCTGAAAAAATGCCCGCATACCACGCTCAATGCGGACGGAGAGGCCGTTGGACTGCCGAAGGGACAGGTGGGAAATTCCGAAGCCGGACATATGACGATCGGCGCCGGACGAACCGTGGAAACGGACCTGGTGCGCATCAACAAGCAGATTAAGAGGAATACGTTCCACGATAATCCCGCGCTCCTCCGAACGATCGCGCATGTCACGAGAAACAAGTCCACGTTGCACATGATGGGACTTTTGACGAACAGGGCTTCCGGGCATGCGTCCCCGGAGCACCTGTACGCGCTCATCAAGTTTGCCGAGGAGCTCCATTTTAAAAAGGTGATCCTCCACCTGTTTACGGACGGCCGCGATACGCCCCAGTTCCATGCCGTGAAGTTGATTCAGGATTTGGAGGAGCACCTTCCGAAGAGTTTCGTGATCGGGAGCATCATGGGCCGCTACTACGCCATGGATCGGAACCGTTTTTGGGAGCGTACCGAGCGGGCGTACCATGCGATCGTGGGATGTAAGGGGCTCCATGCGGACACTCCGATCAAAGCGCTCGAACAGGCATACGCCCGCGGCGAGTCGGATGAGTTTATCCAGCCGACGATGATTTGCAGAGACAAGACGTGCGCGCAGTGCGTCAACGACAAGGACGCGATCATTTTTTGGAACCTGCGAAGCGATCGCGCACGCCAGCTCGTGAAGCCGTTCGTCATGCCTGCGTTCGAGAAGGACGAGGAAGGATCCTTTACGCGGAAGATAAAGCGCAAAAATATTTTCCTCGTTACGCTCACGGAGTTCGGCACGAATCTCGACAACGTCATCGCCGCATATCCGAACCGCGATATCGAAGGCACGATCGTTGAGGCGCTCAGGTCGCACAAGCAATACTACATCGCCGAATCGGAAAAATACGTCCACGTGACGTACTTCTTCGACGGGGGATACGATCGCGTACGATTCGGAGAAAAGCGCGTTCTCATTCCGACGATCCGCGTGGACAGGTATGATGAGAAGCCGCAGATGCGCGCGAAGGAGATCGCCAAGAGCGTCATTCGTTCGCTCGATCGCGGCGCGGACTTCGTGTGCGCGAACATGGCGAACGCGGACATGGTGGGGCATACCGGAAATTTGCCGGCGACGATCAAGGCGTGCGAGGCGCTGGATGAAGCGCTCCATATCCTGTGTCCGATCATCAAAAAGAAAAAAGCGACGCTCGTCGTCATATCGGATCATGGAAATGCGGAAGTCGTGATCCATCCGGACGGTACGCCGGACACGGAGCATAATCCGAATCCCGTTCCGTTCGCACTGGCGGGACAGTACCCGAAGTCCGTACGCCTCCGAAAGGACGGCACGATCGCGGATGTGGCGCCGACGATATTGGATTTGATGAATGTGAAGAAGCCTCAAGCGATGACAGGGAAGTCGCTTTTGAAGAGGTAGCTCGTAGCTGGTATGGCTCTGAATGGATGTTCAGGGGTGTGAGGGGTCGCTGGTCGTTTGTCGTTGGTCGGTCGTCGTCGGCTGGCTATCGGCTGCCGGCGACTTACTGTCGTCTCCCTGCGCGCTCGATCATCTGTGCGTAACGAATTGTGCATTTGGCATTTAGCTTTTAGCATTTAGCTTTTGGCTGAGGCGCCCTTACCATCCAAATCAGCCGCCAGCCACAGAGCATCTCGCTCGACAAAACGTCAAATACGAGCTACAAGATACGAGCTGCCAGTAATGAATATGCACCGACCCAAACCCGTTATCCTCGCCATTGTGAGCGGATTCGGCATCGGCCCGAACATGGATCGAAACGCCGTTCGCCAAGCGAACCTCCCCGTATTCAGGGAGCTCACGGAAACGTATCCGGCCATGACGCTTAACGCATCAGGGAGTTTTGTCGGGCGCGATCAGGGCGCGTGCGGTACGGCCGAAGCGGGCCATCGAACCATCGGAGCGGGGCGCGCGCTCTATGATCCGATCTCGCGCGTGAGCGCGGATGTCGCGGACGGGACGTTTTTCAAACACCCGACGCTCAGGAAGGCGTTCAAGCGCGCACGAACGCATGAGGGCGCCGTTCATCTGATCGGACTCGTTTCCGAAGCGAACCTTCAGTCGAAGCGCGAGCACCTGGAAGCCCTCCTCGCGTATGCGAAACGGGAACAGGTTCGCCGCGTGTACGTTCACGCCGTGCTTGACGGCGTCGACGCCATGCCCGAATCGGGACGCGATACGATTCGTTCCTTCGAACGCACGCTCGGAACGCTCGGGATCGGATCCATCGCTTCGATTTCCGGAAGGTCGTGGGCCATGGACGGCGACGGACGATGGGATCGCATCAAAAGGGCGTACGATGCGATGGCGCTCGGACGTTCGATGGAGACGTTTCCCTCCGCGGACGCCGCCATCGAATCGTCCTACGCCAACGGCGTGCATGATGAAGCGTTCGCTCCGTGCGTTATCGTGCAGGAGGGCGGTATCGCCGCAACGCTCTCCGCCGGAGACGCATGCATCTTTTTTAATCTGCGTCCCGCGCCCGAACGGGAGCTCGTAAAAGCGTTCACCCTTCCTTCGTTTGAGCCGTTCAATCGGCCGAATCCGAACGGCGTGCATTTCGTGACGCTCACGGAATACGACAAGGATCTTCCGGTTGATGTCGCGTACCCGTTTCAGGAGTATGAGGGGTGCCTCGGTCAAGCGATATCGGAAGCGGGGATGAAACAGCTGCGCATCGCCGAAACCGAGCGGTATGCGCACGTGACGAACGTTTTCAACGGTTTGCGCGACAATGCATTTCCCGGAGAGGATCGGGTGATCGTCCCGAGTCCGAACGTTTCGAAATACGAGCAAGTCCCGGAAATGAGCACGGCCGAAATTGCGAATCGAACGATCAAAGAAATCGCCCTCGGCGCATACGATGTGATCATCATGAACATCGCGGCGCCGGATCTCGTGGCGCAGACCGGAAATGAAGCCGCGGCGATCAAGGCATGCGAGGCGGCGGACAAAGGGCTCGGGAAGGTGATCGATGCCGCCCTGGCCGTGAACGGCGTCCTTTTGCTCGTTTCCGACCATGGACACGCGGAGGTCGTTCGAGATCCGGCAACGGATGAGATCGTCCGTACGGGTACGAAGAATCCGGTCCCGTTCTTGACGATCGGCAAAATGTTCGAAGGGATCAAGGCTCCGACCGGAGATGTCGTGGGCGGGGATCTCGCTCTCACGGCTCCGGCGGGAACGCTTTCGGATGTGGCGCCGACCATGCTGAAAATTCTCGGACTCCCCGCGCCAAAGGAAATGACGGGCAGACCGCTGGTTTGATTTATTGCGCATGACGCATTTCGAATTTCGCATTTTTATCCTGTTCGTTCAAGGCAGAAGTCTGGGTTTGAGATAATTCGCAATGCGCAATGCGAAATGTACAATCAGACCTGTTATACTTCCTGCATGGCAACGAAGGAACAGGCGTCCCGCGTTATCCGCGTCCTTGCCAAGCGGTACACGGCCAAGCCGGACATGGACCTGGGGAATCCCAAGGACACGCTCCTTGGCGTTCTGTTATCCGCGCGCACCAGGGACGCGCAGGTCCTGAAGATTTTCCCCGCATTCAAAAAAGCGTTCCCCACGTTCGCATCGCTCGCCGCGTCCACGCCCGCGAAGATCGCCGCGTCCATTTCGACGATCGGGCTGTACCGGTCGAAAGCGAAGGCGATCCACGGACTTTCGAAGATTATCGTGCGCGAGCATAAGGGGAGGGTTCCGCGCACGCGCGAAGAGCTCACGAAGCTTCCGGGCGTTGGTCGGAAAACGGCGAATTGCGTGCTAAGCTACGTGTACGGCGAAGACGCGATCTGCGTGGATACGCACGTGTTCCGCATCTCGCATCGACTCGGATGGAGCGGGGCCAAGACGCCGGAGAAGACCGAGCTTGATTTGCAGGAGCTCGTACCGAAGAAGCGGTGGAGCCGGATCAATCGCACGTTCGTGTCGTTCGGCCGCGATGTGTGTAAGCCGGGGGAGCCGCAGTGCTGGCGCTGTCCGGTTGCCGCGTGGTGCGCGTATGCGCCGAAAACGAAGAAATAGGTTGTTAGGCCATTATGTCATCAGGTCGTTACGTATCTCGAAACGGATATTATGAGAACCTGACTACCTGACGATCTAACGACGTATCGACTATGTCCGAAGCTGACATCATCATCAAAATCCAGCAGTCCCTCTCTTCCTCGAACGGCAGGATGCTTATCGGGTTTGCGGCGCGCTGGCTCATCTACCTCTTCATTCCGTTCATTTTCCTCGTGCGGAAATCAACGCAGCTTCGGGATGCGGTGTACGGAGCCGCTTGGACGGCGCTCCTCGCACTCATGCTGTCAACGGCGCTCGCATCCATCATCGGACGCGTACGGCCCTATTTGGAATCCAAAGGCATCGAAGCGATCGTCCCGCCGAACGCGCAGGCCGGCTCGTTCCCGTCCAGCCACACGGCCGTTGCCGTGGGAATCGCCATCGCCCTCTCCTCCGCGAACGTTCCGATCGGCGTTGCGGCATTCCTCGTGGCATTCCTCGTGGCATTCGGACGCGTGGCCGCGGGCATGCACTACGTTACGGACATCGTTGGCGGAGCGGTTGTTGGTGTGTTAGCGTTCATCATTGTAAAACTCGTACAGGAAGGCCTCGGGAAGGTGTAGACGGTGGAAATTGGAATACAGCATACGAAAGACGGAATGATTTGATGTTTCTTTTCCGTATTCCGTCTCCGTATTCTTTCTTCAAACATTATGAAAAAGATCGTCGTTTCTCTGGGAGTCATCATCATTCTCATCGCCGTATTTGCGGTCTCCTTTGCGCGCGCGGCGTGGTTCAGTGATGAAGAGGCCGGGGAGCCCATAACCGTCCTCGTGGAGGATGAGATGACGCCGAGCATGGTCAGAGATCTCCTCGTGGAGTCCGGGCTCGTGTCATCGTCCGTCTTTTACGATCTGTTTTCGAAATTCGATCAATCCGCGCTCCATCCCAAAGCGGGGGAGTATGTGTTCCGCAAGGGCGCGTCCTACCAGAAGATCGCGGATACGATCGCCCTCGGTCCGGCGCGCGACGAGCTCACGCTCCGGTTCGTGGAAGGGAAGACGATCGATGAGAATGCCGAAGCGCTTCGCTCGCACGGCGTTCTTCCGGAAGACTACCGCGCCCTCGTCGGCGCGTCGAAGAACCTCGCGGAGTTCGATCGGTCGCTCGAAGAGGATTTCGAGTTCCTGAAGGACATCCCGCGCGGCCAGTCGCTCGAAGGGTACGTATTCCCGGATACGTACAACATCTGGAAGGATCAGCTTCCGGACGGATTGATTCGCAAACAGCTGCGCACGTTCGCGAGCAAGGTTATCATCCCGTACGAAGACGAGCGGAAGGCGTCCGGACTTACGTGGCATGAAGTCCTCGCGCTCGCATCCATCGTGGAGGCGGAGGTCAAAACGCCGGAAGACCGAAAGATCGTTGCGGGTATTTTTTTAAATCGTTTGAACGGGAGCATGCGCATCCAGAGCGACGCCACGATCAACTACGTCGTCGGCAAGGGGCGCATGCGCGCAACGGCGGAGGATCTCCAAATCGATTCCCCGTACAACTCCTACCGCCGCGACGGCTTGCCGCCGGGCCCGATCAATAATCCGAGTTTATCGTCCATCACAGCCGTCCTTAATCCTACGGATTCAGATTACTATTTTTTCCTCACGGATGAGGCCGGCAAGGTCTACTACGCGGAAACGATCGAAGGGCATCAGCGGAACCGCGAAGAAGCGTACGGGTCGTAATCAGGGAGTTAGGGAGTTAGGAGGTTAGGGAGTTAGGGGGCATCTTTTCCGCAATGTATCCCCTAACCCCCTAATCCCTATCTTCCTAAACCCTGATCTTCTTGACTTCCCGTGAACCCCATAGCATCATGTTTATGCCAACGGCGCAGCCCTCTTCTGTCGGGGTCGCCAAGGGCCAGCTAAGTGAGATAGGCCGGTGAAGGACAAAGAAGGTTCCGTATAGCAGACGTGGTTCAGAGGATAGCGGTTCGCTCTTTTTCCGCAGCCTCCCTTCCGAGTCCGTCGTGGATGGCATCGTCCCATGTCAGTTACGAGTTGTCCCTTTCAACTCGTTTCGACCCGCTCCTTGCGGACGCTTCCCATCGCGGGCGCATGCATTCGCATCGTCTGTCCTTGGTTGCACAGGCGTTCACAGTGAGCTGAATGCGATAGGCTTGTCAGTGGTGAGACATTCAAAAAGCGTTGTCGCAGCGGTCGCTTTTCCGTCGTGCGTACGCATGAAGTGACCGAGGGAACCTTGCTCCGTGAGGAACCCAACCATCCACACTTATTTCTTCAACCCCGCAGGTTCTCGCCGGCGGGGGTTGTTCTTGCTCATTGACGTTTTTCCCATTTATGATTAAGCTTTCCCCGGTTCTCTCACAACGAAAGGAGCCATTGTCATGGCAAAGGGTGAAATTCCCCAGGGGATCGGCGGGTGGCTGCTTCTTCCGGCCATCGGATTGATCATCAGTCCGGTTCTGGGAGTCATCGGCCTTCTCAAAACGGCCGACAACATGGACAGGCTGGCAAGGATTGGCGGGGGAGGCTACGGAATGTTGGCCATGCTGGTCAATGGAGCCCTGCTCGTTTTTATCTGCATCACCGCCGTTAAGTTTTTCAAGATGCGCCGCGATGCGCCCGGCTACGTCATCAAGCTCCTCCTTGCGAGCTTCATTTGCTCGTTCTTTCTGTTCGCCATCGGCGCGATGACCATTCGCGGTGGAAGCAACGTGACGCTGGCCGTGTTCCTCGAGAACAATTTTGTCGTGAAGGGGATCGCGCTGATGATCTGGGGCTTGTACTTCAAACACTCAAAGCGGGTGGCGGCAACGTTCATCCACTGACTCCGCACATCTCTCGTTTTCCAGCCCCGTCCGACGTTTCGTCTGGCGGGGCTGATTCTTTTTTAGGGAGTTAGGGGGTTAGGGAGTTAGGGAGTTAGGGGGAGACATCCTTTCCGCAATGTATCCCCTAACCCCCTAATCCCTATCTCCCTAAACCCTGATCTTCTGCTTGACGGATGCATGACCGTTCATTACATTGCTCTCGCTTCGCTTCGTTTTCACGCTCGCTGTGAGGCGCGGTGAAGCACGAAGCCCCTTTCAGGGGTTTTCACAAGAAGCCGTTCGAAACATCCCACCGAAAGAAAGGGGGTCTATGTACTACGAACGCGGGCGCCTGGCGGGCGCTGAGAAGCGATCACACGGGAAGTGATCCATCCGCAGGCGTGAGGAAGCGCGGTGGACACTTCTGCCTCCGCCCAAAACGGAAGCTCGAGCGGAGCTCGTGACGCCGGATAGTGCGCGTTAGGCTGAAGGACGCGTCTCGTACAAGTCCAAGAAGCCTTACTCTGCATTTCGGATCACCACCATTTCCGCTCAAACGGACGAGATTCCGCACATTCTCTCGGCCCGGGAAGGCTAGAAATGCTCTCATGGCAGGTCATCACGTGGTGGCCTGCTTTTAATTTAGGGGGTTAGGGAGTTAGGGGTTAGGGAGTTAGGGGGACGGAGGAGGTAAAAAAGGGGTTTCCTGACTCCCTAAACCCTAGTTCTCTGTCCTGTAAGGGGGACTTGACAAAATCTTAAAAGTATGGTTTAATAGGGCCGCATTGTCGAAGCGCCTTAAAAAAGCGCGGAGACGCAGCGAAGAAGGCCGCATTGCGGCAGCGGCACCCCTGCGAACGGGGTGATCATCGAAGCGCACAAGAACGCGCAACAATATGGATGCCAAGGAGGGTCCGCGCGGTGACCGGGAAGGGCTGAACCTTTCAGATAATGCGACTGATCTCGAAATGCGTGCCAATCGCGCACGCTTGCAAGAACGGCCGATTGGATTCATGAGGCCAGGGAGACAAGGGGTGCACAAGTGTAGAAAGGCACGAGATCTTGCGACATTGCTCAAAAGATAGTTGCCGAGTACCAAGATTCCCCACGAACATTCCCCTAAGAGCACGCCCGCTGATACCGAAACCTCGAGTTTAGGATCATGGCGTGCTTTTTGTATCTCGGTTATTCGGTTGTCGCTTGTTCGCTTTTTCGACGTATTGTGAAAATCGACCTATAAAAGGACGAAAAACCCAATAACCTAATAACCGAACAACCTAGAAATGTCTTGGAGACTTGACAAAATTCCGAAAAAATGTTTTAATATGCGGTTCGCCTGGGAAAGGCGTTCAGTCTTCTCGGTCTTCGAAAGGAAAAGAACCATGCTCAATACAGGAAGAGGATCCGTGTATCTGGCAGCGACGGTTGTGTTATGCCTGACTCTTCTCCAAGCACAGAACGCACAGTGCGAGATTGCACCGAAAGAACATCATGAGTGTGCGGATGATACCGTTCAAACTTCGTGCCATCCGGCATGGGAGTATACGGTCGCCGTCCGCATCGATCCGAGTACGCTTGCCTTCAGAGATTTTCTGTTCGATGAGTACGGGTACATCGCGTCCCTCGCGTACGCGGGTGATACCGACTTCGAGAACCGCGGCGCTCCAAAGCGACAACCCGTCGCCTGGATCGTCCGCCATCGATCCGCGCTCGCGGATGTTCTGGAGCACAAGCTCCTGAGCTTCATTCGGAACAGCTGGAGCGTTCACACGCGTCACGTGGTGGCGGCGCTCCTGCTCATCGAAGATCCGTATGAGGCGCACGCGTTCATTCACAGGTATGTCGGCGCGAGCGCGAAGATGTTCCTGAAACGGAATGTGCTCGACATGCAGAACAACCCCCGCTTTCCGTCGTTCATTCGTTCGGAGGGCGACTCGGCGTCCGTCCTGACCACGGCGGGCTACTACGCCTGGATGGAAATGCTCCATCGCATCGCAGACAACCGATCCGAACTTGCCCATGCTCTCTATGACTATCCCGCAGAAGGCTTCCTCGAAGCCGCCTGACCCTTCATTCCCCACAGCCCCGTGAGCTCTCCGACATTCGTCGTGATGAGCTCCGGGGCTTCTTTTTTTGCGTGAAATGTGATAGGTTCGCGATGAGGACTTTTACAAGAGGAAAGGAGGCAGTCTCTTGCCACAAGAAATCAGAACACTGGAAATCGCTACGAAAGCGGGGCCGCTTAAGGCGAAATACGAGATCCTCGATCCCAAGCGCGTAATGATTCTCATCGCGAAGCGGGGAATGGAGCTTCCGTTTCATCCGGGGAGCATGATGGTTTTCAACCGCGCCCGCGGCATCTGGACGGTGAACGAAAACGGACTCTTCAGCGCCTGGCGCGCCGGAGGCCACATCAAGCACAATGGCGGAGCCGTGAACGGCGTACGCGACAGCGGGGAACTCCTGGAGCTTTTTCGATACACGCGCGATGCTCGTGAATTTGTGTATGCGAGGTTCGACATGGATTCGCTCCCGGTGCGAGTCCAGACCATGCACATACAGGCGTTCGATCGTCTGGTTCACGCGCTTCGAAAAAAGACGAATGTACAAAAGGTGATCGCCTTGATGAATTTCGAGCGCGCACGGCAACCCGTAGATTCGCTTGGAAGGAACAATCCGAGTGCGGCGAATATGGCCGCCGGCGCCGGCATAGGACGCCTGCTTGAACGTCGGGCGGATGTGAAGCACATCCTCTCACGGGTGAACGTGCGTACGTTCCGCATGTGGAAGGAGCTCAAGCGCATCGAGCGGTGCTACCGTGAGCTCTTGAGGCTCCTGGGCGGACGATCCGGAAAGAGTCGGAGCGTGGAAACGCTCCCGGTACTCGCGGCATCCGATGTCGCGATGGACTGGAAACTCATTGAAGTGATCCTGGAAGAGCAGATGGAGGTATTTTGCGGGATTCGCGCTCAACCCTTCCGGAAGAATAAATTTCAGCTCGCCAGAGATCTGCGGGTCCTTCGCGATGCATTTGCGAGGGACGGCATACGGTCCATCGAGAACCTGCGGCGCGGTGCGAGCGGATCTGACGCCGAGAAATACAGGAGCGAACTTGATGTAACCCGCAGAGGAATGGAGGCGCGTATGGCCGTGATGCGGCAGGGGATCACGTGGATGCTCGCCAAGTTCCATTTGGAGATCAAGATCATCGCGCCGCTCTCGTGGCTCATGGCCGACGTACGTGCCGATCAGAGCGTCATGCTTCGTGCCAATGGCCAGCCCACGCGCGGTGAACTTGAGATCCACAGTTCCATGCAGCCCGCGCGGTTTCAGTCGATCCGCGAACGCGCGGATCAGTTCATGGATCGAGCATCTCAACGCAATGACGGCCTCCTGCGCACGCGCGTGAAAAAAAACGTGCTCGCTCATATGGAAGAGGCGCGTCTCTGCATGAAGCAGGAAGATTGGGAGCGAGCGAAGGAAGAGCTCGAATTCGCCTCTTCCTACATCTAAGACATTCCTTCCCTCGAACAAACTATCCGCCCCCGACATCGCTTGCCGGGGGCGGAATTATTTTTTTCTCCCTCGACGCCTCTTCCCCCACGCGATAATCTACTCGGCATGGCAAAGCAGTTTATCCTCCGTGGCGGTCCAAAGGATAGAAAACTCAAGATCGACTACGGCAAGGAGCTGAATAACGAACAGCTCGAAGCCGTCCTTAAGGGGGATGGCGCGTGTCTCGTGTTGGCCGGAGCCGGGAGCGGAAAGACGCGCACGATTACGTACCGCGTGGCGTACCTCATTGAACAGGGCATCCAGCCGTCCGAGATCCTCCTGCTCACCTTCACGAACAAGTCCGCGCGGGAAATGCTCGAGCGTGTGGAGAAGCTTTTGGGCGGAACGGTTCAGGGGATTTGGGGAGGCACCTTCCACTCCACGGCGAACCGGCTCCTTCGCATGTACGCGGACAGGATCGGTTTTGAAAAGAACTTTACGATCCTGGATCAGGAAGATTCCAAGAGCATGTTCAAGCTCGTGCTCAAAGAGATGAAGATCAATCCGAAGGAACGGCGGTTTCCGAGTCCGTCCGTGTGCCAAAACATCATCTCGTACACGCGGAACGTCTGCGGGACCATCCGGGGGACGCTGGAAGTGAAACATCCGAATTTTCTGGAACTGGAATCCGAACTTGAGGATCTGGCGGATCGGTATGAGAAGCGCAAGAAAACTTCGAATGCCATGGATTTTGACGATTTACTCATGAACCTCCTCACGCTCCTCGAAGATCCGGTTACGGGTCCGTCCATCGCCTCACGCTTCCGCTACGTGCTCGTGGATGAGTATCAGGATACGAATGCCATTCAGTCGCGCATCGTGTCGCGATTCTCGTCCGCTCACGGAAACGCTTTCGTGGTGGGGGATGATGCGCAGTCCATCTACGCTTTTCGTGGCGCAGACGTACAGAACATCCTCAATTTCCCGGATGAATACCCGGAGGTTCAGGTGTTCAAGCTCCTCACGAACTACCGATCCACGCCGCAGATTTTAAACCTGGCGAACGACTCCCTGCGCCATAACATCGATCAGTACGAGAAGGACCTCGTGGGACTGCGCGAAGCCGGCAGCAGACCCTCGCTCATCCCGTGCGCGAGCGCGCGCCAGGAAGCGCAGTACGTTGCCGAGCAGGTTTTGGAGCTTCGGAACGAAGGAACGGCGCTCGGGAACATCGCGGTGCTCTTCCGCGCCACCTCGCACTCCCAGCAATTGGAACTGGAGCTCCTGAAGCGCGACATCCCGTACGAGTACCGCGGAGG